>ERZ773185.94-NODE-94-length-80544-cov-33.484576_pt1 | contig 80544 bp, 80 predicted proteins | sample MGYA00580531_ERZ773185 | MGnify/ENA primary metagenome ERZ773185 (study PRJEB29015, sample SAMEA2737799) | human gut metagenome | biome: human gut; feature: human-associated habitat; material: faeces | place: China | collected 2012 ...
ACTGGGCCGTGCGGACGGCACCGCGGAAGGTTTCACCCGCCGAAATGGCCGAATTGCCCAGACTGAGGCTCAGGCCCGACCGGGATTCTTCATGGGTCCGTTTTTCGTGGGCTTCATTCGTCGCCCCATCGACGAGCACTTCCTGGCCCGTCAAGGTCACGCCCTGCTGGCCGAAGATATCGGCTGTCGTCAAGTGGGCCGTATCGCCCGTAGCCAGGGTCAGGCTGCCGCCTGTCGATGCCAGGGTACTGCCGACCTGGGTCTTCCATTCTCCTTCATAATTATCCTTTGTCTGCTGGGTCCCGATGAGGACGCCCAGTCCGGCACCGAGGACGCCGGACGACTTGACCTTGGTATAGGCCGTCGCCTGGTCATATTGGACGGCCGTATCTGCCGTCAAATTCCGGCCAGCTGCGACGACTACATCGCCTTGTCCGGCCACCGCAGCCGCAGTCAGACGGATGTCCTGCCCAGCACCCAGCTGGACCTGTTTCCCGGTCACTGTCGTCCCTAAGACGGTTTCATGGTCGTCATGAGTACGGACGGTCGTCGTCGTGCTGGACAAGAGGCCTTTTTCCTTATGTTTCAGACCGTAGTCATCCACAGCCACGGACCGGCCTGCCGTCAGGGCGAGATTCCGGCCTGCCATCAGCGAAACCGTGCCGTCATCGCTGTTCATATAGGCACTCCGTGCCGTAATATCCCGGCCAGCTGCCAGGGATACGCCGCCATTGGCGTTGATGACAGCACCAGCTTCTGTCTGCCGCTGTGTCCGCAGGTAATTATCCTGATTTAGGGTCATATCTTTTTTGGCAGCCAATGTCAGCGTCGTCAGATTCACATCATTCCCAGCCTGAAGCAGGACAGCTCCCTGACGGCCTAAAGCCTGCAATGTCGCCCCAGCCAGGTCCAGGTCCTGTCCCGCACTGATAATGGCGACCCCATCGGTACGGGTCACAGCAATCCCAGCTGTCCGGTCGAGGACGTCCTGGTTTGCCAGGTGGATGGCTGTGCTTTCTATCGTGATATTCCCCTTAGCCTGCATCTGGAGGCGGTCAGAAGCCGTAACCTGGCCTGTCTGGTGGATATCGTTTTCACTGGCCATGGCTATTTTCTGGCCCTGGATATGGCCGGAATTATCCAAGCTGCCCGCCTGGATCTGAACGGTCTTCCCGAATAAGGTCCCGGCATTGCGGACGGCTTCCTTGGTCTGGATGACCAGCGTATTCGCACTGATAAGGCTGCCATCGGCGGTCAGCGTCAGGTCATCATGGCCCCGGAGATATACTTTTGGATAAATAACGGTTTCTTTCTTGCCATCTACGGTGACAGTCTTTGTTTCCAGCCATACCATGTCACTCGTCAATGCCGCAACCTGTTCTGGCGATAAGGACACGCCAGGGGCCAGCCCCGTCGCTTTGGCATAGGCCAACCCTGCGTCCATGAGGGCCTTGTATTGGGTCATGTCATCCGTATAATCTCCCAGATACTGTCGTCTCGTCTGATTCAGGATCTGGCTGCGGATCAGGCTCTGTTCATAGAACCCATCGCCCAGTCTTTTCGGCACTTTGTCCGGGTCCCATTTCAACTGCTGATACATATAGTCGGAAGACAAGAAATTATGTTTATTGGTAAAAGCCGGATCTGTTTCTACGAGATACTTCGCCGTCGTTTCTGGATGCAGGGTATATAACGAACTAGCCAAGTTTCCTGCGGTTGCTTTCCAAGCTGTCGTCGTATCCGACGGATGCCGGGTATCCAGCGAAAAGGGATCTAAAAAAGCGGCGGCCTGTTCCCGCAGGGTATCCGTAATGTCTTTCCCTGCCGGAGTCGTCCCATGGTCGGCATACTCAGCTACCTTCAGAGACGAGGTATTACTGAGGCCGACTTGCGGTGTCATGAAAACTTCGGAGTTATAGCCGCGGCGCCGGGATTTATGGGGCCATTTTCTTTTATAAGTGTAACTGCCCTGGGTCGTCCCAAAAGTCACGGTCCGTTCCTGGTTCTCTTTTGCAATATTATCGACACGACCTGTAGCCGTCAGCGTCGTCCCGGCGGTCAACTGGCTGTTCTCATTGGTCACGTCTCCCTTTAATGTCATCGCCTGGCCGCTGCGGATGACGCCGGTATTAGTCGATGTTACCTCTTCATGTGACGTTTGGGAATGACTGCGGATAATGGTGTAGTTGTTGATTTTCTGAGAATCTGCCAGCCCTAAAGCCGCATTATGGGCTTCGGCTTCCTGATTATGAGCTGTAACCTTTTTGTCCAGCTCAGCCAGCAAGGCCTGGAACTGTGTATCCCAAGCAGTCTGGGCGGGGCCAGCGGCGGCCGGCCGCTCTGAGACCATCGGAGTCAGGCCGAACGTCTGAAAGATAGGGTCATTCCATTCATAATTCGAGATTTTCGTACCTTCCTTATAAGCCGGATCCGCTGTTTCTCCCGATTCGGGAGCGTCCACCGTATCATAGACCGGTTCGTAAATCGTCATCGCCTTCGGGTGGTGATAGGCGCCATAACCACTGGACAGATTTGAAAATTCACTACGGTCAAAAGCCTGCCCTTGTTCAGCATGCCCTGCCTGGTCGATACGGATTTTTTCGGGATTCGCCGTCCAGGCACTGCCAACCCGTTTTGCCGAAAAAGCATCATTTTCATTGCGGATCTGCCCGGCCTGAATCGTCAGATTCCCCATACTTTCAATGGAAGCGCCTTGATTGGTCAGCGTATCGTCCGCCGTTAAATGCATGTCTCCACCACTGTACAAGGTCGCATTATGACGATTCTCAATGGCTTGGGCCTGTACCGTTAAGGTATTCCGGGCCGCAATCGTACCGGCTTTATGGGTATCCAGCTTAGCCAGGAGGCCCTGGACCACCGCCAGCTGTGCATCATAGGCTTTATCAGCCTGCTCGATAGCTGCTTTGTACTGGGACTCCTGCGCGCTACTCGTATATTTCGTGACATCAGCCGCATAAGCAGCTTCCAGGGCAGCTTCTTTTTCCTGCAAAGTCTTCATCGCTGCGGCCAGCTGTTCTTCCAGTTCAGCTTGACGGCGGTTTTCCAGCCGGTCCGCCTGAAGCGTCACGTCCTCTCCATAGATACGGCCATTTTCGTGATTGATGATATGTTTTGCCGTTACGGCAGCGTGCTGCGTTCCATTAATCAGCCCCGTATTATCAAGGGTCGTCGTTTGCTGGACGACATCTTGTCCATTCATTTCGCCGGTTTCGTTATTCTGGATTCCCTGTCCGGCTTCCACTTTCAAAGTCTTGCCGCTTTCTATCTTGCGGCTGTTTGTCAAGGTTCCATCGGTATGCAGGGTAAGATTCCCATCCGCCGTAATCGTTCCCATTGAAGCGTCACTATCTTCATTTTGCAGGGATTGATGCGTTGTAATCGCCGTATCACCTCCGCTGGCGATGACCCCTTTCAAAGGCAGTTTATCCGCCTGAATCGTCAGATTCCCGGCTGCTGAAACTTTCCCTTTTTCCATTTCCAAGGTCTGCTGTACCTGAACGGCTGCATTCCCTTGCGCAGCGATAGAACCTTCTTTGACAGATACTTGATTTGCCTGTATATCCAAGTTTCCACCACTGACAATCTGGGCCTTATCGCTGGTCAAGGTGGTCGTCCGAACGGTCAGATTCCCGGCCTGATTCACCTGACCATCCCGGCTGATGCCAGCCCCGACAACAGCATGGTTCATTATCCCTTGGTCCGCACGGATGACGGCATCTTTTCCACTGGCCAGGGTCTGTTCATTGGTCACAGCCCCCGTTGTATGCACCTGTAGGGTTCCAGCGCTATAGGCAGTCCCGGTCTGAGTGATATGCAGGTCCCCGTTATTTTCCAAGGCCAGCGAGTCAGTAGCTGACAGCGTCCCACCCAGGTTGACACCCAGCCCTTTTTCCGTACCGACCAGATAAATCCGATTGGCATACATCCCGCCAATAGCTGCGACGTCTAAGGCTACTCCCGGTTCGTCAGCTACGTTCTGATTGTCCGTTTCTGATAGGGGCGTCACCTGTAATCCATCATAAGCAATCCGGTTATGCCCCGTTACGACATGGGCTTCTTTCGCCCAAATGCCGGCATTGACCTGAACCGCCTGCGCCAGCAAATCAACCTGGTCCGTTTGGGATGCATCAAGCCCCTTTCCCGCAACCTGAATCCGGCCACCGGCAACGGTGACATCCGTAACCCGGCCACTGGCATCATAAATAGGGCGGCCCGTCGTCAGCATGGCCCGGGACGTATTCAGGAATCCGCCACCATTGACGGCAATCCCATTCGGATTGGCCACGATGACCCCGGCCCGGTCCCCAGCAACTTCCAGGAATCCGTTCATCGCCGTTCTTCCCGATCCCGTCACTTCATTGACAATAAGTTTAGCCGTTCCCCGGACCATATTCGGATTGGCCTGAACATATCCCGCCAGCTGCGTATTCGTTACTTTATGGGCATTGTTCAAGATAGCCCCTTTCTCCGGGACGTTAAAATGGGTATACAAATTGCGCGACACTCCGCCTGCGGTCGGAGCCGTAATTTGTACCAGGGGAATCCCATTCGCTGTCTGTTGTACGAGTGGCTGCTGGGATGCCGGGGCTTTCGTATCCGGTAAAATGGGTGCGTCAGCGGCCAGGATAGCTGCCGGTTCGACGATAAAAAGTCCCGTCAGCATCCATGCTGTAATCTGTCGTTTCAAATTTGTATATTTCATATCCGTCATCTCGTTTCTTCAGGGTAAGTATCTTTTAGAATCAATGGCCGTTAAAAGCGCCAGCTCAATGTCAATCCTGTAGTGACACGGTCTGTATGATAACCATCGGGTTTATATAAGGGGCAGCCGATAAAGGCATCATACGATATCCCCGATGGGAAATCTCCTCGCAGACCGAATACGGTCCCGACCAGCGTATGTCCGAGCAAATCTTCAACAGCCGGACCATAGACGGCCCCCACATCCAGGCCGATATAGACCTGACTATGCAGCTGGGCCATCTCTGAAGCCAGCTCATTCCGCCAATACCAGCCGCTTTCGGCCATGAGGGTCATCTCGCCATCAAAGCCCCGAACGGTATAGCGGTTGCCCATACTGATCATATCGACACCGTAAAGGCGATCACCGCCAGCGGTCCACTGTCCATGAAAAGATGAAGTATAGACGGCCTGACGATGTCCCATCATAAAGGGATGGCGGTAATCTACATCCAGGAGCCACATATGGTAACGTGTCTTCGGGCCATCATCATAGGGATTCTCCGGCATAGCACCGAACCAGCCAACACCCATTCGATGACCGATACGGCCATACCACATATCGGCCCCACAGTATACCTGTTGGGACAAGCCAGCTTCCAGCGCCGTCGTATGCAGCGTTTGGACGGGGATTTCCAGGTCATTGATAAAATAATGCGAATTACGTTTCCGGACCTGGACATCGAAGCTGGTCTTGCGATGCTGATTGCGGCTAATGAGGTGGTCCCAAGAGAAACTGCTGATATCGCTCTTTCCACGGCTGAGAAAATCGTAGGGGGTACTGTATACGGTCTGATGATAGGTATAACGACTGTAAGAGATGGAAAACGTTTCTTTGCCATAAGGAATTCGATAGTAGATTTGCTGTCCCCGTGTACCTCGTTCATAACCATCGGCCATGACATCGCCATTAAGGTCGATTTGAAGATAATCATTACCGTAAAAAGGATTATCAATGCCGATATCGGCACTTAACTGCCAGCGTCCGGTATCTGTCAAACCGGAATCATCCAGCGAGAGGATGCCATGCACAGGGGTTGTCCGATGAATCGTCAATTCAATATCACTCTGCCCTGGCGTTTCAGCAGGGATTAATCGCAGGCTGACATCTTGCGATGACAGCTTCTTCATCTGTTCTACCCCTTGCTCGAGAAGATGTACGTTCAAAATATCACCTTCCCAGATGGGGAAGGCCGTCCTCCAAGGCAGCGGTGCGCTCCCTTCGCTATAACGGACCTGGTGAATCCGCCCAGCCTGGACTTGCAGCCGCAAAACACCATCGGCTATGTTCTGTTCTGGAATGATGACACGACTGGTTGCATAGCCGCGGCGCAACAATTCTTCGTTCATATCATGAACTAACTGATTTATTTTCTTGACATTTACGTTCTTATTTTCACATTCATGGGTATAAGAAGACAGAAATCGAAAAGATGAATCGTCCATATCCAATTGGACATGACGAATCCAAAAAGAAGGGCCTGCCTGCGGTGATTCTTCCGTGGTCACGGGTATATCATGCACTGGAATTACAGAAAAAGGCCGTGACTGTAAACGGTCATCACGAAGAGTCGCCTGCTGCCGTGCTTGCTCCAGTTGTTCCTGCTGTAACACAGAATCTATAGCCAATACTTGCATAGGGAATACAGCCAGCATCATAGCCAGACTGTATAAGGGAATCCGGAATATCATGAATCCATTCACCTCTTTAAAAGAATACGATTGATAATACGTTTGTATTTTACAATAATTTTCACATAAATTCAATAAATTCTAATCTTCAATATAGTAATTTACAAAATTATTAATTCATAAAAAATCATTAACCACCGTCATTATTACGTATGCCATACTGTTTATATATCTAACTATGCAATCATTTAGCATTTTAAGCAATAAATATAGCGTATAATAATACAACAAAAGTATTTTTAGACAAGATAAAAAAGTCCCGCACGTTCTGCACGGGGCCTTCCGGTCATTCGATGCCGTATTCTTTATATAATTTTTCTCTGAGGGTCTCATCGTCGAGGGCGTCAGAGAAGTCCTGCAAGCGGCCGTCGGCTTTCATCCGTTTAAACAAGGTCGCTACTCGGTCTTCCCCTTCTTCACGCTCCTCCAACAGCCATTGTTCCAATTCCTGACTCATGGCGAACACCTCCTCGTTGTTCTATTTGAACGATAGCACAATCGCTATGGAAAGACAAGAGCGGAAAGACGGCGTAGACGGGGGGCACATGTACACATGTGTATGTGTACATGTGTATGTGTAGTGCTATTAAAATCCTCTCTTACAAAAAAACAGTCGGCAGCCTTGCGTGCAGAGGCTTTAACGTACTTTTTCAGCCCGTCAGGTCATGACCGCAAGGCAAGGCAAGACGGTCGCCGAAACGGACCACCGTGGAAGGGGGTAGGACTCTTTTCTTCTCAGAAAAAAGGGAAATGGCTATACCGTGACGAAATATAGCATTAGGACCATTATTGATGGATAACCGTTGATGAGGCAGGTGGAGAATATGGACGAAGCCGCAAAGGCCATGGCATTAAAAGCCCTGGAAGAATTACAGGAGCAAATGAGAGGCGAAGCTGAAAAAGCCGGCCTCCGGACAGAAGAAGACGTCATTCGATTGGTAAAAGAAATACGGCATGAAGATGATCCCAAACCAGAAGTAAATGACGAAAACCAATGACTACGGGGTTCATAAAGGAGGCATGAGGCGATGAAGGTAAGCTATCCCGCCATTTTCTATGAAGAAAAGATAGGCAATTACACCGTCTTCTTTCCTGATTTCCAACAGGTCACCTGCGGCGATGATTTAGCGGATGCCGAGTTCATGGCAAAGGATTGTTTGCCCCTGCTTATCACCATCGAAAAAGAAGATCGGCACAAAATCCCGAAGCCGACGCCCATCGAAGCCCTGGACATGCACTGCATCGACTCCGAAGATTGGGAATATGTACGGTCTTTTGTCAAAATGATAGAAATCGACATATAGCATACTATTTTTCCGCAGCTCAAACTACGAATAAAGCGCTCCAGACATTCAGCATCTGGAGCGCTTTATGGTATGCGTCATGCTTCGTAAATGATATAGATTGCTTCATCGTCCTTTACCTGTTCCCATTCCTGGCATAAGCTCACCGGGGTTGCCGGCGGAAGAGACTGCTTATCCTGCCTCATTCCCGACAGATGCAGGGTCAGCGCTGTCTGGGCGGCTTCGATGGCCTGGGGGACGTCCCGGCCCCAGGTTATGCATCCTGGCAAATCGGGGAATGTCACATGGATTCCGTCTGGTCCCTTCGTGAAGATCGCCGGATAATACGCTTTCGTAAAGACTCGCTGGAACATCTTATACGTCTGCTGAATGGCAAGAATCGTGTTGATAATGTCTTCGCGTTTTTCCGTTACAGCCCGTTTGGGCAGGTCGTCCCAGCCCATTTCACGACGGAATTCGTCGAACGGATAGGTTTGTGCGTCCTTCACGGCTTGCCATTCGTCTTCCATTTCTGCCAGGGCACGGCGATGCTCTTCCAAGGTAACGCCGCAAAAAGAGATTTCGTATAACACGGCGGCTAAAAATTGCAACTTTTCGTCCTCTGAAAAATCGCACGGCCAGCAAATATCAATAGCCAGCATATTTTCCCAGGGTTCAAACGTATAGGCATAACTATCCGGCTGATGTTGTTGCTGCGTTTGGCGGATGGCTTTGAGTTCAGCCGTCGAAAAGTGCTGTAATTCCGTTTTCGTGTAGCACCTTTCCAGCTGCCATTGGGCTAGAGCGGCCCGCACATCACTATACAAATATAATGCAGCGGTCATGAAAGGCCCATCGTTATCCGGCAGCAAGCATTGTTCGTCTTCCTTTTTGAGGGATAATGTCAGCAGTCGTTGGATGAAATCGGAATAGGCTTTCGTAACCCCATGACATCGCCTTTCATCATACACGGTTGGACCCGAATCAGCAGCACGATGATATTCATACGTCGCCGCCGCCAATTTCTGTATATCAGCCTGCCGCAAGGCTTCCTGTAAAATCATAAAATCACCTCCCTCAGTGTTTACTAGATGGTCCAGGGCATTTCGATTTGCGTCATTCTCTTCTTGATTTCGAGTATTTCCGTAACGACATACCGGCTCGACAAGGCATAATCCTTTACACTCTGCCGGATATAGTAGCGGATACGGAAAATATTTCCACGGGTAATCTTGAGGTTTTCCTGTTTGAGCCGGTCCAGGACATCTTTTTCGATATGGACTTCAAAGGTGCTGCTCCCATCGGTTACCTTCCACCTAGATTCATTTTGCCTTGCAGCGATGGCTTTGACCCACATTTCCTGCTCTGGCAGTCGCTCATTCATGACATCATCCATCCTATCCTGTCCTTTCGGGTCATCCTTTGTCCTCAATGGGCACTATTTCCTGATACATCCAGGCGGCCACGGAGTCTTTCCGGACGTAATCGATATGAAAATGGCCGAAGTACCACTTCTTGTAGGTCATCAGTTCTTCCAGACCGCTCAGGAGCTGGGAGGTTTTGCAGCCTTCAATCCATTGGCTCATATCGGGCACCGGGTCGACAAAGCGGGCCGGCGCCGTATGGGTGATGACGTAATCGACGGTGAAATCATGGGCCGTCAGGTTCTTGGCGGCATTGTCGAAGTTTTCGGCCGACGCCTCTTCCTGGGGCCACCAGGACACGCCGGGCCAGCGCAGGGCCTTGTCCGTCGATTTGGCCCCGCCGAAAGTGAAGAAGGTCTGGCCTTCGATGGTGAAGACTTCGCCGCGCATCAGATGATAGAGATTGGGACGAAGTTCATGGACCCGGCCGCCGGACCACGTTTTCACCGGATAGCGGCAGAGTTGGTCAAAGTTTTCATGATTCCCGTCGACGAACAGGACCGTATACGGCAACTGCGCCAGCCATTCCAGCCACTTATGATCTGTTTCATCCGATTCCCCAACCCAGGGAATCCCGAAATCACCACAAACGATGACATAATCTTCCGGATTCATATGAATCCCACGCTGGGCTAAGGCATCCATACCCAGTCTTTTCGGATTGGCATGAATGTCGCCGGTAACATAGATCATAAGAACACCTCCTCAATATAAAATAAACGAGAGCAAGCCCGAAAACTCGCCCTCGTTTTGTTTTTATTTATGCCTATCTGGTACGGTTATATTATAAAATGGATTCGATGCTGTTGTCAACGAAACCATGCATATAAAGCCAAATGGATTTTTATTAACGCGACCTTGATTTTCCTTTTTGAACTACGAATTTGTCTATATAAAATGGCGTTATTTAGCCGTTTTGCTATTATACACATACACATGTGTATGTGTATGTGTAGTTTCGTGTTAATCATATTTTAGAATATTTATTCTTTATGATGAATAACAAGCATGGCATTGGAATTATTATATGAAAAGCAGGCCGCAAAATCCGCAGCCTGCTTCCAGGAATTGATTACGTACCTAACGTATTACCGAATTCTTTTCCAAGGTTGGCTTTCCCACGTTCGTAAATGTTCCGGGCAGCGTTTTCGTCATCATTTACGATGGTATCGACCCCATAGCCGCAGTTCTGGCAGACGAAGCGATGTTCATTCTGCAAGCGGTTGGCTCTTTCTACATGACCACATACGGGGCAGGTTATGCTGGTATCGTGGGGAGAGCATGTATAAATCCATTGGCCGGACAATGCCGCAAAATAGGTCAGCATGTCTTCCAGATGCCTATACGGCCAGTTGCTGGGCCGTTCTTCATCTTTAAAGGTAAGGTCTTCTAAAACGAAAACGGTTCCCGCTGGTTCCTGGCTTACGATTTCTCGCGCGATTTTGATATTGGCGGCAAAAGCTTGCTCGCCTTTATCCTGGGATGACGAAGAACCGAAATCCAGCAAATATTCTTTTCTAGAATACCGCTTGGCAGTTCCTGGTGTATACGTAGTGGCAATATTGATGATGCCTCTATCAACCCCGACAATGCGAGATACTTGTTTGAGAGATGTTATTTCCGGCTTCCTAAAGGCGATTCTCATCATCCACGTACCATGTTTGTACTCAAGGAAAGCCATCTTTGACTTCCAGGAACTCGGCGGTAAGGGAATGCCAGCGGGCAATGAGAATTTCACCGTTACCTTTTTGCCAATACGGAGTACACAGGTAAAAGAATCCGCGTCATTATCTGCCTGAAAATGGATATCGTACGAACGTCCTGGAATGAGCCGAACAGAAAGGTGTCGAGAATGCTCAAGGTTAAATTCCTTGTGCTGGTTCTTCGCTTGCCGATATGCTGACATCACGGTAGCTAATGGGTATTGGCCATACTTTATACGAAGTTTAAAACGTTGGTTCAGCCGGTAGCTTATCTGGTGACTGATTCTTTTTACCTGATTTATACTCTTATCTTCTTCTGAATGGATTTCCCCCTTATTTCTGTATTCCCAGTATTGTTTTTCGAACACGGCGATATCTATATTCCTTTCTTCAAAAAATTTCACAATATCCAGGCAGGCATCCCGGTATGTATCCTGCGTATGTTGCAACAGGTCCATGGCTGTCTGGTCTGGATGCAGGAGAATTGGTAAATGAAAATAGGAAGAGGTAGGATTGTCCTGTCTGGTATACGTATTGGTTGTTGTTGTCATGTGAACCCACTCCTTTGTTTAACACCACAATGGTTTGCTTTTTGCGCAAAATGAAAAAACGGACCTGGGCCAGAGGCAGGGGCAGCTTGCTGTACATTTTACCCTTGCCGGCGGCACAGGTCCGTTTAGAATGACGCGCGAAAAAGCACCCTAGGTTAGGTCACATTTTCGTTAGGACTTATCATGGCTTTTTACTTCATACTCAATAACCATAAAAAAATTTATGAAGCTTACCTATAAAGTAATACAGTAATAAAACTCCCAGAAGTAGCATTACGCCAGCCAATACATAATCAGTGAGCGTCATGGATTTCATGAAGGCCCATATAGATTGGAAGGTCTGGGTAGTGGGGATAAAATAGGCTGTCATCCCAAGACTGTAAAGCAGCAAGCCTGTCAAGAGGAAGCTCCAGCGCATGGAAAATCCTTTCCCTTGACGGATCCGGTTATATCTATCTTTCCATGCCTTGGTCTCGGCTTTTCTTTGCGTTATTTCTCGTTGAAGAGAGGTAGTGCTTTCGCTGATGAGCTCCAGGTCGTGATTCAGTTCGTCTTTCTCCTGACGAAGCTGTTGCTTCTCTTTCTCCAGTTCCTGAATCTCGGCTGTTTGTCTTTCTACCTTGTTCTGGAGTTCCGCAATCAGGCGTTGACGGGCTGATTCTTCCGCTTGTGCGGACGGTGATTGGTATTTCATGCGAGGTCACCTCCTTTCCGGTCATAATCGAGGTTTGAGCAGCAATCTGTAGGGCTTCCTGGGTTGCCGCTTCTTGGTGCTGTTTTCGCCAGGAAGCAACGGTCTGCGTAATGGATTGCGTAAGTGATTTCCAGAACGACGCCTTTTCAGTTTTAGCTGATTCTTCTTGCAACTTCTTCAAGGCTTGGACATTTTTTGCGTTTTCAGCGAAATGGGCTTCCAAAGAGTCTTTAGAGCAGGAAATTTTTAAGGTCTTTTCGAAGTTGCTATCCCGGACCTTGTGCCCTTCGGCATCGCCAAAAGTAATGTGCTTCCGCTTGTCTGTCCAATAGACCTGGATGCCCTTTTCATCCATCAGCCGTACGAAGTCTGCCCGGCTTACGGATTGGCTCTGACATGCTGAGATGGCATCGGCCATCTCGAGGTAATAACTCTGATATTGGCCTGCTAAGGCCTTTGACAAGGCTTGCTGCTTGGGCATATTCCAAGCGGTGATATCCGGCCCTTTTTCGGGCACTGAGAGTCCTTGGGACCGCGATAGGGTATTACATCGTTCTTTCAGATCCGCCAGATCCTGCTTAGACCATTGCAGCTTATACCCGGTCTCGGCGTGAACGGAATTGACGACGATATGGGCATGGATGTGCTTCCGGTCCTGGTGCACAGCAATGAGGGCCTGATAGCCTTGCAGTGCCGGTGTTTCCGTCACGAGGCGCTGCGCATTTTCTAAGACCTGTTCCGGCGTAACGGCTTCCCCCGGCGGGAACGAATAAATAAAGTGCTTATACTGACGGCCGTTCGTTTTATGGAACAGCTCCTTGGTCAGCAACATGTCGTCGTAGGCATTTTGCGGGTCGCAGTCGATGCCGGCCATTAAATGTTCATCCGTCTTCTTGGACTGTGTTACGTAATTAATAATACGCTTCAAAGATGCTCCTGATTGAGCTGCCTTAATGATTGCCATAGCTGACTCAGCTCCTTCCGCATAGCGACGATTTCAACATACGCTGGATGCTTTCCCTGGTTACAGCTGCGGGCCATCTGATTCAGGTTGTTGCCAATGCGCCGGATTTCTGGAAGCAGGGATTGCAATCCATAATTATTGATAATAGGTATCGACAAAAGAGCGTGAAGAACAAAGTCTCTTTGCGACCTTCCCGATTCCTTGATGCGTTTTTGGACTGCCTGTTTCTCTTCGGCAGTCATGCGGATGGACAGGCCGTAAGGCCGGGTCCGCTTACCTTTAACCATAGGACAAACCTCCTTATCAGGTATTGGGGGCCGGGGTTCGAAGGGGCAGCGCCCCTCGCAAGTTCTATTTGACCAGCCCGTGGCTGGCCAAATAGGGAACTTGCCAAAATACCCCCACGCCGCCAGAAAAAGATACAACGAAATCCCCGGACTGCCGACGACCGATGACGATAAAGCAGGCCGGGGAAATCTAAGACCACCGCTCCTCCGTGGCGTGGGGGAGTCATTTTCGATCAATTACTCTTTTTTCCTCTTCAGAATCGAAAAACTGAGGATTCCGCAGAATCTTATCTAAATAAGCCGTAGCATTGGTCTTGGCGTGTTTCTGAGCATAGTCATATGAATTTTGAAGCTGAATCTCAGTTGAGCTACGTATGTGAGGCAGTTTTATTAATTGATTTACGTGCTCTTTGGTTATCCCGAATCCCGCCAACAGCTCAACCAAGTGGGTGATATGATACCCGTCGTTCAGTTGTGCTTGTGTGTCGGCTACGACGCCTTTATGGTTGTTACTAGGTATACCATTTGGTTTATCATCAAGTAGGGAAACGGGCTTCCCTTTCGGTTGATATACTGGCGACTCTGATAGTTCCAATTTCGTATTCGCAGCGGAACCATTCGTAGTGTCATTGGCCCAGACTGATGAGTCCTCGTGGGTACCAGAATGCGTTCCTGCTGGGGGACGGTCAGTCCGTGCTACCGGAGTTGCACTTGCTGACACACTGGCTCCAGATCGCACCACATGATACCGCCTTCCTGGTTGCCATCCCAATTGCGCCAGTTCTGTCTGGCAGGTTGTCTCGACGAAACGGTCCCGGCGCACAGAATTGTGCACAGGCCAGTCCAGAATGACGACCACCCCGCTGGAAAACTGGTACACATAGCCGGCTTTCAAAAGAATCTTCAGGTCTTTTTCTGGGGCGTCGATAGACCGGAGCAGACGTCGGGGAGACAAGATGAATCCCCGATCATCGGCCCGCATGCCTAAATCATAATATAGTAGTCTTGCCGACCGCGGCAAACTCAGAAACGAGTCTGAGTCCACCACGCTCAAAGCAAAGGAACGTTTATTCCGAATTGCACTCATACTTCAACCCCCAATCATTCCTCTAACTGCTGACCGATGATATTAATAATACGATCCGTTTCCCAAAACGCAAATTCTAATGTCAGGAGAATTTTTTCATCAAAATCGTCTGCTAATTCAACGATTTTATCGGCTAAAGTCACCGCCTGGGCCAAATGAGCGTTTTGACAAAACAGGCAAATCCGGGCATTTTCATATTGTTTGCATAACATTAAATGCTCAAACATAGCATCATGTTTTTGCAACAATATAGCATAATCTTGCAGTAATTTGACTTGTGCCACCAAATTGTTATCATCTTGATGCCCATGGGAAAAATCCTTTAAGCACTTGATTATTTGATCGTACGCAATTACGGTTTGCGGTATTGCAACATATCGTTTTGATTGTGATTTCTTACCCATAAGAATATAACCTCCTCTATCTCTATATAAAAAGAAAGCATTTATCACTTCGGCATTTCCAATCGATGGTATAACGCCTTAATTTTTGGTGCTAGTTCTGGCACTGTCCCATTAGTCATGACTTGTTCTAGCGCTATCCGACATGCTCTCCGTTCATCGGCCTGATGTACAATGGTTTCGTAAGTTTGCCGAAATTGCCCACGAAGAGCAGACCAGCTCGTAAGGGGAGTTTGGCAGATGTTAGCCCATCCAAGGCGATTTACGGCTTCTTCTAAATATTTATCTTTAAATACAGGATGACCGTTATGTCCAATCCGATGCACCTCACGTTCCAGCTGTTGCCAGGCGAGAGACCAATCTGGTTTCTGTTCGTTCCTTTCTAGATCCGCCATTTGTTCAGCTGTTTCGCGAATTTCCGCGATAGTAGGAAGAAAATGAAGTGTATCAATGAGCTTTTGGATTGCCGTACTTAAAAGATAAGGCGGAATATCACGAAGCTGGTCTTTGTAAAATATCATCCTATTAGCATCTAATACTTTTGGATAAGCAAGAAGCAACGGGGCTAATGCCAGAGCCGTCTCACGTTCGGTCCATGTGTATTTCATATATCGAATCCTCCTTACAATTTTTTAAAACATCGTCTAAAATATTCTGCGCATAATTGTTTTTTTGCCGAGTACGTTCATGTTGTCGATGTTCCCATTGGCATATTTTGGTTTGCCAGTTGCTGACACCTCTCCAACCATGAGAATTATAGTAGTTTATGAACTCTTGAGGCCGGACACTACTTTTGCGTTGCTCACAGTAGCGTGTAACGGATTGGATGTCCGGGGGTATCGTAGTCGCTGCACAGGGGACTTCACCATGTGTAATTATATCCCCTTCAGTATAGGTTCTTGTCGTATTACTCGTGTCTGTATAACTTCTGCCCGTTCCTGCAATTCCAGCTTTCCCTTTCTTGGAAGCTGGTTTGCCAGAAATGGGATTACCTTTCCCATTTTCAGGAACCATATTCCCATCATTGGGAATACCGATGTAAATAAGGTTGGCTTTTCCTTGTCCTTGTTTAATGATCTCAATTAATTCTGCATCTACTAATTGATGCAGAATTCTCGAGGCCTTAGAAGTCGAAAAACCTAAGCGACTCTGTAGCTCTTTGAGGGGACACACAATATAGAGATTACCTTGATCGTCCATCCAGCGATGCTGATTCCGTTTTAACGCTATCTTTGCGTTCTTTTGCGATAATTCGGTTCGACTGAGCAATATAGCATAAAGAATCCGGGCATCATTGGATAGATTGCGGTACGGTTTGCTAAAAAGCGCGCTGGGAACGCGATAAAATCTCTTATCAAAATTATCGTTTATATTAAATCTTTTCGTTTTAAACACCTCTTTAGCATATCAATTTCGAGGTCTTTGTGATAAAATATCAAGAGAGACATGGTGCCTCACACATTATTGTCTCTGTTTGAGTCGTCAGGAGGTGTTGCAGCACAGCCTGGCGATTTTTTATTTTGGGGACCAGTGACTAGATCAGCCAACTTGTCGGCGGCTTTCGCGTCATTTTCGCTCAAAACATGAGCGTAGACCTTGAGTAGCATCGTCGCGTTGGCATGGCCTAAGCGTTGAGCACAGGTCTTGATATCGACGCCAGCTTGCAGCATCAACGTCGCCGCCGTATGGCGCAAAGAGTGAAGGGTACAGCCCTTCGGGAGGTCTGCCGCCTGACACATGGCTGCCCAATGACGGCAGCGAAAGTTGTCCGGATGGACAAATGTTCCAAACGCATTGGTCAGGACGAGTTGATGTGGGTTCCGGAACTGATTCCCTAATTGGGCGGCATACGCTTGCTGATAGTGACGCCATTTCTCGAGCACTTTTATCGTTGTTTGATCCAAACTGATAGTACGTATCGACGTTTGGGTCTTTGGCGTGCCTAGGTAGTAGCCCTTGCGCGGGCTGTATTGCTCTTGGCAGCGAATCCTAATCGTATCTGTGCCGACACAGGGCCAGGTCAGGCCTAGCAGCTCGCCACGGCGCATACCGGTAACTAAAGCCAAGCGGATGAGAACCGCGTAACATTTCAGCAAATAGAGCTGGCCCGGATCAGCGGTCGTCTTGTCGACGTAGTAGCTTCCCTTTTCTGCCACGGCCAGGAGCCTTCGAGCTTGTGCCGGCGATAAAAACACCTTTTCCTTGCGAATCAGACGTGGTGGTTTCGTTGCTTTAGCCGGATTATTTTTGATAAGACCGGCCTCTTTGGCTGAATCCAAACAGGTAATCAGTGTACTGCGTACGCTGCGTACGGTGCTGGTTGACAGTGCTCCACCATTACGTCGACCATGGTCCAGTAGCTCCATGAGCATTGATTGGCATTGCAACCCCGTCAATGTCACCAGCGGCCTTTTTTGCATTTCGATCGGCACATAAGCCAGCATCCGACGGTAATAGACGATGGTATTGTCTTTTACCACATTATCAACATACACGGCAAGCCATTTTTGCATCCACTCTCTTAGCGTGATATCCGGGGCGACAGTGATGTCCAGTTTGGCGATGCGTTGTTCCAGTGCCGCTCTTGTCTTGGCCGCGACGGCTCGGCGATGCTTTTTGCCGTCTGACATGGTTTGCCAAAATTGGAAAATCCAGCGGTTCCGCTTTTTGTCGTGGATAATGGTTCCAGTCCCCTTTGCTCGGTTAGCCATTGCGGCTCACCTTCACAGGCCCGTAAAGAAAGTCTTCAACGTAAGAAGCTGGAATCAGCGGCTTTTCGCCAAAGCGTTTGGCCGGGATTTTGCCGACTTTTATTTGATAGTAGATACTCTGTTTGCTTACACAGCCAGTCAAGAGATTATAAAGCTCATCTACCGTGTAATACAGTCGCTTGTTAGATTCTTTTTTAATCATAACTATGTTGCCTCCTCCTGTGGTATAATATAATACAATACAATTTAATAAACATTGGATGATAATACTCATTTATTTTTATTGAGTATTATCATTGATAATATTATAAGATGAGGGTTCTCATCTGTCAAGGAGGAATTGGATGGATTCTGCAATTTTTGCCAAAAGGTTAAAGTTACTCCGTTTAGCACATAAACTAAAAAGCAATACGCTCGGTCCACTGATAGGTTCACCTGGAAAGGGGGCGATAAGTAGGCTAGAAAATTCCAAGAATAACCCTGGTTTTACGCCTTTTACAGGTGCAGCTGAATTTTTTGCTGTTGATTTAGAATGGTTGGTTGGGCGAGTAGATGAACCTTATCGTGAAGAAGTTATAGCTTATGAAGAACAAAAACTATTTCCAATATATGCCAATGTAGGTAATGAATCAGTTCAACTTATTCCTTATCAAGATTTATTATCCTTACCGAAAGACTATGTTGATTTAAATCTTAGAAAAAAGACATATTCTTTGGCATTAAGGGCCGATATCATTTTCCTCTCACGATATTTAAAATATATAGTAGAAGATGATCCTAGCACATTAGAACTATCAGAATATTTACCAATTATTTTAAATCCTAAGTCAACCCCCAAACCTTCACTTCTTGTTAGTGATACTGCTAAAGGACGATTATTTCTTCATCTTGATGAATCATTTTATTTAAGATGTTATTCATTATTGCATTATATTTGGTATGTCGAAAAATTACGTCCTATAGATCAGCAAATTCCTATATTTGATCTTTCAATTTCTATAGAATAATGGCAAAAAAAACGGCGGAAAGACATCTCTGTATGAGACGTTTTTCCGCTGTTTTGTACAAAAGCTATACTATTAGCTATACAGTTTACACTATGATAAAACGAAAAATAACCACGCAGTTCATAAACCGCGTGGTTATCGTATTCTTTATGGTGGAGATAAGGAGGATCGAACTCCTGACCTCTTGCATGCCATGCAAGCGCTCTCCCAGCTGAGCTATACCCCCATGTGTTTGGTACGAAAATTATTATAGCATGGGTTATGGATTGTTGTCAAGGTTTCTTTAAGGAAAAGGGACCGCGCATGGCAGCAAAAGTGCTATGCGACGGTCCCTTTGCATCTGACTATGTTACCGGAGTGGGATTCTGGTAAACGAATCAGGCAACCTTATCTGTTTGGGTACGGTAATAGGTATTTTCGGCAAAGTCTTTGACCGATTCTACGTCGATCAATTCGTTTTCTCCCAAAGGTGTCTTAGCCATGGCTTCGGCCACGTAATTGACGTGGGTCCCGGCGACCCATACGCCGCTGGGCAGGAGTTCGACGGCGCTGCGCAGGTTCTTCGAGATATCGTCGGAGAAGAGGTCGCGGTGCATGATGGCAAAGAGGGCGACTTTTCCGGCTTTGAGCCGCGGCAGGACGGCTTGGGAGACGTTATCTAATTTCAGGTTCAGGAACCAGACGCCAGCAAAGACGATATCGTAATCGTCAAAGTTTTCCGGGGCTTGTTCCATGGGCAGGAAGTCCGTATCTTTCGGCAGGACCGAACGGATGGCTTCGGCTAATTTTTTGACTCTACCTGTCTGTGAGGAATACAATACCAGTGCTTTCATAGTTTCCACGCTCCTTTCACATGGATGAGCATCCCTTTTCTCTCTGGCTTTACTATATCATAGAAAAGAGCGGAAAACTGTTGTATTTACAACACCTCACAGTTCTTCAAAGACGTGTTCGGCAATATGAAGGGCCCGCAGCTGGGATGTTTTTTTGTATTGGTGCTGTTCCATGCGCTGGAGGATGTTGGTCAGGACGGTGACGGCTTCGACGATGTACGGGCCTTTATTGAGCATGACACATTCCGCCCGTTCGCCCATGGCGGCGTCAGTGATTTCCGCCCGTGACGGCAAGCCCGTCTTGACCAGGTTTTCCAGGACCTGTGTGGCCCAGATGACAGGGATATGCGCTGATTCGCAGACCCACATGATTTCTTCCTGGAGCTCGGCCAGACGCCGATAACCGACTTCGACGGCCAGGTCGCCGCGGGCGATCATGATGCCCAAGGGCTGACAGGATGCAGCCTGGATGATGATATCCGGCAAGTGGTCTACGGCTTCTTTATTTTCGATTTTGGCGACCAGGGCCAGGTGGTGGAACGATTTGCCGCAGCGTTTCTTCAATTCTTTCTGCAAGAGGGCCACGTCGGCTGCGGACTTCACGAAGGAATAGCCGATGGCATCGGCATGTTGGACGACGAAGTCCAGGTCTTCTTTGTCCTTTTCCGTCAAAGGCGACAGGTTCATCGGCGTCTGCGGGAAGTTCAGGCTCTTCTGGTTCTTGATTTTCCCGCCTTTCGGCTTGGTGTAGGTAATCTTCAGGTAGGCCCCCTTTTCGGTCAGGCTTTCGACGACGGCCCGGATTTTCCCATCGTCGATGAGGACGGGCTGGCTGCTCTGAAGGTTTTCAAAGACTTCCGGGATGCTGCACGACAAGACGATATTTCCTGTATAATCTGAGGGATACGACGAGATGGCGCCGGATACGAGGAAGACTTGTTCCCCCGGCAGGACCTTGGCTTCGCCATAGCGCAGCAAGACCGAGGCAATGCGGACTTTCGGACCGGCCAGGTCCATGTAGACTTTGCAGTGATGCCCCGTTTCGGCTTCAGCCTGGCGGATATAGGAAATCATGGCATCCCAGACTTCGCGGGAATCGTGGGCGCAGTTGATGCGGGCGCAGTCCATGCCGGCAGCGACGAGGTTGCGGATCAGGGCCCCGCCATCTTCGGCGGCTTCTGTCGGCAGGGTCACCATGATACGCGTCCCCGTCTTGGCCGTGCCAAAAATCCGCCCTGTGTTATAGGCCAGGAGCGTATCGCCGTAGAAGAAGCGCTTCGTCTGGGGATAAGGGATGAGTTTGTCCGCCGGTTCATGGCAAATCCGGCCTAGGGAGGCCATGACGGCATCCAGATTGGTAATCGCCCGGGCTTCGCCGCGTCCCAGGGAGGACAGGCCCAATGGCAGAAGGGAGCGCTGGATTTTCCGCAGGTCATGGCAGCGCAGGGCTAAGTAAAAGGCCATATTCCAGGCGCTATAGACGAAGCGCGTCCGCTGTATCTGCGGCAGCCAGTGCTGGAATAAGGCGTCGCCCCGTGAAAGGACGTCGCGCCGGAGCTGGCAGAGGACGTCGTAGAGTTCGTTCGTCGATGTATATATTTCCTGTTCCAATGTAATCACCTCAATATCATGAATTTTCTTCATATCTATTATTATATTCCCGACATGTGGCCTTCTCAATGCTTTCTGTTTTGTTTTACAGTGTTTTTACATATATATTTTTTACATATGGATAATCTATGATATATATATTTTTCTAATCATAAAATTCATGATATACTGGCTTTTGTTTCTACGAAAGGAGTCTTACTATGGAATGGATTACGACGACGGATATTCACATCCTCTTTGGGCTGCACCGCCTGGCCGGGCCGCACATGGATGCTTTCATCACTTACTTCACGACGGTGATCAATACGCTTTGGCTCTGGGCCATCCTGGCGGCCGCCGGCCTTTGGAAACGGCGGAGCCGCTGGGTCACGCTTACCATCATCGTCGCCGTCATCCTGGCCATCCTCGTCGGCGATGTGGCCATCAAGCACTTCGTCATGCGTATCCGGCCGTATCTGGTCATTCCCGGTGCGCCGACGCTGGATACGCTGAAGTACCCGATCAGCTACTCTTTTCCGTCAGGCCATTCGTTCTTCTTCTTTGCCGGGGCCACGGTCTTATTCCGATCCTGCCGGCGCCTGGGCATAGCGGCCTACGGCCTGGCCTGTGTCGTCGCCTTTTCCCGTATGTACCTGTTCATGCATTTCCCCAGCGACGTCCTGACCGGTGCCGTCCTGGGTATTATCATTGGAAATATTGCCTGGCAGATATGCGGGTATGCCAAAAAGCGGCTGTCTTATTAAGACAGCCGCTTTTTACGTTGGTCGTACAGGATTAAAAGTATACCCCATCACGATGAACGATGAACTACGAACGATTAAGCTTTTGCTTTTTTCGGTACTAAATCGCCGACCCGGTCCAGGATATAATGGGGCTGGTAGGAGAACTGCTGGATATTTTCCCGGTTAGAGACACCGCTCATGACCAAGACCGTTTCCATACCCGATTCTACCCCGCCGATGATGTCCGTATCCATCCGGTCGCCAATCATGACGGCTTCTTCGGAATGGACGCCCAGCTTTTTCAAGCCCGTGCGCATCATTAATGGATTCGGCTTGCCGATGAAGTAAGCTTTCTTCCCCGTAGCCAGTTCAATCGGTGCAATCAAGGCCCGGCAGGCCGGGATAACGCCCCGGTCACTAGGACTGGTCATATCGCCATTGGTGCCAATAAGCTTGGCCCCTTTGTTGATCAGCTCGGTTGCCTTGATGATCATTTCATAATTATAGCCTGTCGTTTCGCCGACGACTACGTATTCCGGATTGACATCATTGAAAGGAATACCAACTTCATACAGAGCATTGATCAGGCCATGGGCCCCGATGATGTAAGCCGAACAGCCTGGAGCCTGGGTTTTCAGGAAATGAGCTGTCGCCAGGGCGCTCGTATAAAAATGACTTTCCTCGACATCCAGTCCCATAGACTGAAGCTTTTTGCGAAGTTCCAGCGGGGTCCGTTCACTAGAATTGGTAAGGAACAGAAACTGCTTCTTTTCTTTCTGGAGCCAGTTCACAAAATCCTTTACCTCCGGAATCAAGGTGCTGCCTTGGTAGATAACACCGTCCATATCACTGATAAAACCTTTTTTAGAACGTATAATGTTCAAATCCCTCATGAATTGGTTCCCCCTTCATTGATGAGTGTTATTTATTCGCCACGAAGCCGGCAATGACCATGCGCTGGACTTCGTTGGTGCCTTCGTAAATCTGCATGATTTTGGCATCGCGGACGAGTTTTTCTACCGGATATTCCCGGCTGTAACCGAAGCCGCCAAGGATCTGAACAGCTTCCAATGCGACCTGGACGGCCATGTCACCGGCAAAGCATTTGGCAATGGCAGCTTCGCGGGTATAGTTCCGTTTCGGTACGGCATAGTAGGTATTGAGGAAGTTGATGATCGCCGCACGGGCGACTTCGGTCTTCATGTCCATGTCAGCCAGTTTAAAGGCGATGACTTCGTGCTTGATGATTGGTTTGCCGAAGGTGACGCGCTGTTTGGCGTATTTGACCGATTCGTCAATAGCCCGCTGGGCAATGCCGACGGCCAGGGATGCGACCATAGGCCGGGCCAGGTCCAGGGTCTGCATGGCGTAGATGAAGCCCTTCCCTTCTTCACCGATGAGGTGGTCTGCCGGAATGTGGACGTCCTGGAAAATGACTTCCGTCGTGTTGGACAGGCGGATGCCCATTTTATCTTCTTCTTTGCCGACAGAAACGCCTGGGCGGTCCCGTTCGACGATGAAGGCCGAAATACCTTTGACGCCCTTCGTCTTGTCAGTAATGGCAAAGACCGTGTAGACCGAAGCGACGCCGCCATTGGTGATGAAGCATTTCGTGCCGTTCAATACGTATTCATCGCCCTGCTTGACAGCGACTGTCGTCCCGGCTGCCGCATCGGAGCCGGCATTGGCTTCGGTCAGGCAGAAAGCGCAGAAACCGCTGCCCTTTTCACCGGTCAGGTATTCGGCATAGAGCTTCTTCTGGGCATCCGTGCCGTGCTGGAGCACCGGTTTCAGGCCCAGGCCGGAAGCGGCAATAGCCGTAGCGACGCCGGCGTCGACTTTTGCCAGTTCTTCATAGACAGCGGCAACGGTGTAGTAGTCCTGGCCCAGGCCGCCGTATTCTTCCGGGATTTCCAGGCCGCAGAAGCCCATGTCGACGGCTTCCTGATAGATGTCCAGTAACTTCTGGCCCGGTTCCTTAGCCTGATCCAATTCATGAACAAAAGGAGCGACTTTCTTTTCAGCAAAATCTTTAGCCAAATTGACCAGGTCCTGCTGGTCTTTCTTCAAAATGTAACCCATGATGAAAACCTCCTCTGACAGAAAATAAGCGGATGACAAACGGATATATACTATACTATTTATCATCATTCTATCAGAAATGGCCGAAAAAGCAACCGTGAGATAGGGGCTAGGGATTAGCGGTTAGGGGTTAGGGGCTAGGGGCTAGCATTTCGTAGGGGCCGTCCCAAAGGGCGGCCCGCTTCAGGATATGTGTGATTTTTCCCAACTAGTCTGTCAGAAGAATCGTCCAAATTCCGGAACGGGCTCCCCACGTGCGAGCCCCTGAAATGACAAAAAAGGGGCTGTCGCACGAAGATTATATCATCATGCGCAGTCCCTTTTACTCTACAGTTTGTAGCACAGAGTTTGTCGTTTGCAGAAAAAGCCCTTAAATTTAAAGCCATCCGCTAACAACTAACTGCTAGCTACTGACAGCAAAAAGGGTTTGTCGCATAACGACAAACCCTTTTTTTGTCTTGGTCGGAACGGCGAGATTTGAACTCGCGACCTCTTCCACCCCAAGGAAGCGCGCTACCAAGCTGCGCCACGTCCCGTCGACTTTTCTATTTTAACTGATTCGACAGGACTTGTCAATAGTCTATTTGTTATCTCTTTTACGGAAAAACGGCAGGGCAACTTCTGGGAACAGGGTATAGCTCAAAACGTCTTCCGGGCTGGCATCGGGGAATCCTTCGTCAGCCAGGGCTTTCTTCGATTTTTCCAGTTCCGGTTCCAAGTCGTCGGCAGGGCGATGGGTGATGACCGGTTCGTCGCCGATGCACATTTTGCGGAACTTTTCATCGATCTTTCCGGGAACGCGGCCGTATTTCCCGCGGACGATGTCGCGGACTTCGTTGGTGACGATCTTATAGCGGCCATAGAGGACGTTGAGGGCTGCTGCCGAGCCGGTGATCTGGCTGGTCGGCGTAACCAGCGGCGGATAGCCGAGGTCGCGGCGGACGTTGGGCATTTCGGCCAGGACTTCGTCGAAGCGGTCTTCGGCGCCCTGGGCTTTTAGCTGGTTATAGAGGTTGGTCAGCATGCCGCCGGGAATCTGATATTTGCGGACAGCCGGATTGATCTGGCTGGGCATGGTCAATTTGAATTCGTCTTCCAGTTCTTTGCGGACATGCTTGAAGTGGTCGACGATGGGCCACAGGCGGTCGACGTCGATGTCCGTATCATAGATGCTGTGCTGCAGAGCCATGACCATCGATTCCGTCGCCGGCTGGCTGGTGATTTCGCCGAATGGCGACAAGGCCGTGTCGATGATGTCGACACCGGCTTCAATGGCCTTCATATAGGTCATTTCACCGAGGCCGCACGTACAGTGCGTGTGCAGTTCAATAGGCACGGACAAGTGCTTCTTGAGCATGCGGATCAGGTTGTATGCGTCATACGGTGACAGCAGGCCGGACATATCCTTGATGCAGATGGAGTCGACGCCCATGTCCTGCAGTTCCTTGGCGACCTTGGTGAATGATTCCATCGTATGGATAGGGCTGATGGTATAGACCAGGGCGCCCTGGACGTGGACGGACTTCGTGTCTTTCGCCGCCTTGATGGACGATTCCAGATTGCGCGGGTCGTTGAGGGCATCGAAGACGCGGATGATGTCGATACCGTTATCGACGGCGCGGTTGACGAATTCGTAGACGACGTCGTCGGCATAATGGCGGTAGCCTAAGATATTCTGGCCGCGGAACAACATCTGCAAGGGCGTCTTCTTGACGTGCTTCTTGATGGTCCGCAGGCGTTCCCACGGGTCTTCGTCGAGGAAGCGCATACACGTATCAAAGGTAGCGCCGCCCCAACATTCCAGGGCATTATAGCCGACTTCATCCATCGCTTCCAGGACCGGCAGCATCTGGCGCAGGCGCATACGCGTGGCCGCAATGGACTGGTGGCCGTCGCGAAGGACCGTTTCTGTGATTTTTACTCTTGCCATTCTATTTCCTCCAATGTTGTATTTATCTTCAAAGGTTGGATGCGAAAATCATGCGTACCATCTTATTATATCATAGTAGGCCCGGTTTTGCTATTCACATCGAGGTCATACGCAGTCCGGCCCTGGCAGACACGGATATGACCAAGAGGTACCTCATCCTGATGCCAGGTCAGGTGCTGAGGCAGGCTCCAGCGGGCCGTCTTGACGGTAACGTTGCGATAGCCCCGGACGCGGGACGTATCGCGCCGGTTATAGCCGATGGTGATTGCCGGTTCATCGGGCAGGCTGCGGAGGAAGGACAGGAGCTGCCGACCATAGCGGCGAGTATCGACTAATTCGCCCATAGCCGGCGTGTAGGCCCCGGCCAGGACCTGCGTGTCGTCGTCGAGGTCTTCCGTGGCTTGCAGGCCCGTCCGGATGCAATTTATGCCCTGTTCCAGGAAGTGCTGCTTCATGTAGGCCGCCCGGACGACGCCTTCATGGATGGTCAAGGGCTGGTAGCGGCCGGCCCGCCAGCTGTCGGCCAGGTCCGTCCCGGTGAGGACGGCGACGGGATAGATGCGGGCCAGGTCCGGCTGGAGCCGGCAGATAGCCGCTGTCGTCCGGACCAGGCTGGGCCAGTCTTCGCCGGGCAGGCCGGGCATGAGCTGGTGGCCGACGGTAAAGCCGTACTGCCGCAGGAGAGCCGTCGCCGCCACGACATGCCCTGCCGTATGGCCCCGCCGGGCCTGCTCAAGGACGGTATCGTCCATGGACTGGACGCCCAGTTCGACGCAGGTCATGCCGTACTGCTGCAGGCGCTGCAATATCTCCGGCGTAATGCAGTCCGGCCGGGTCGAACAGCGGATGGCGTCAATCGTACCGGTCTCCAAGGCTTCGTAAGCCGGCTGCAGAAGGCCTTCCTGTACCTCCCCGGGCATGGCCGTGAAACTGCCGCCGTAGAAAGCCACTTCCCAGTAGCGCGGCGTCCGGGCCGACGCCGTATAGGACGCAATGAGACGGCGCACCTCATCGGGCGACGGCAGGCCCTGATGTCCCGTAATCTGCCACTGATTACAGAAGACACAGCGGTGGGGACAGCCGATATGGGGAATGAAAATAGGAATGATAGACGTTTGCATGATGCCTCCCGTGGAATGAAAAAAGGCTTGTCGTATGACGACAAGCCTTTCAAGGTGTTAGCGGCTAGGGGTTAGGGGTTAGCCAAACAGACACTAACTACTAACGGCTAACGGCTAACTGCTCAAAAACCTTCGCCTTTCAAATCCATGAGCGCTGTATGGGCTGCATGTTGTTCGGCGTCTTTTTTTGTTTTTCCCGATCCTTCGCCCAGGACTTTGCCGTTGACTTTGACTTCCATGTAGAAGGTCTTGTCGTGGTCCGGTCCTTCGCTGCGGCACAGTTCGTATTCGATGTGCTGCGGGCCCTTTTGCTGGACGTATTCCTGGAAGAGGGTCTTATAGTCTTTTTCATAATGGCCGCTCTTGACCAGGTCCAGGTAGCCCTTGAGCTGGTGAAGGATGAATTTACGGGCTTCTTCATAGGAACTGTCAATATAAATCGCACCGACGACGGCTTCAAAGGCGTCGGCCATGATGCTCGGGCGCGTGCGTCCTCCCGTAGCCAGTTCCCCCTTGCCCAAGAGGATATAGTCCCCCATGTGGAACTTGGCACAGACCGAAGCCAGCGGCGTTTCGCTGACGACACTGGCCCGGGCCTTGGACAGTTCCCCTTCGGGCATGTTGGGATAATGAAGAAATAGATATTCACCTACGACCAAGTCCAGGATGGCATCGCCCAAAAATTCCAGGCGTTCGTTGTAATAGCCGTGGCTGGCCTTGTTTTCATTGGCATAGGATGAATGGGTCAGGGCCTGATCCAAAATGAGGAGATTGTGGAATTCCTTGAGGCCCAGGACCTGTATGAATTGTTCTAACTGTTGTTTTCGTTCGGTATCCATCAAGTCAGTCTTCTTTATTATTCAGCGTACTTCTTGAAGAGCAGGGTTGCATTATGGCCGCCGAAACCGAAGGAGTTGGAAATGGCGACGTTGATGTCAGCTTCTACGGCTTTATTGGGTACATAATTGAGGCCCAGTTCTTTCAATTCGTCTTCCGGTTCGACGAGGTTGATCGTCGGATGGACCTTGCCAGTTTCGATGGTCATGGCACAGGCAATGGCTTCGACAGCGCCGGCAGCGCCGAGGAGATGGCCGGTCATGGATTTCGTCGAGCTGATGAGCATGTCTTTGGCATGGTCGCCGAAGACGCGGGTAATGGCCTTCGATTCGTTGAGGTCATTGAGGTGCGTCGACGTACCGTGAGCATTGACGTAATCGACGTCTTCCGGCTGGAGGCCGGCATCTTTGACAGCCAGAGCCATGCATTTGGACTGCTGGATGCCTTCCGGAGCCGGAGCCGTGATATGGTAAGCGTCGGCATTGCTGCCATAACCGCCGATTTCACAGTAAATGTGAGCGCCGCGTTTCTTAGCGTGTTCCAGTTCTTCCAGGAAGACGACGCCGGCGCCTTCACCCATGACGAAACCATCGCGGTCTTTATCGAAGGGGCGCGATGCATGAGCCGGGTCATCGTTGTGCGTGCTCAAAGCTTTCATAGCGGCAAAGCCAGCTACGGCACCGGGAGATACAGCGGCTTCGGTACCACCGGCAACAGCGGCGTCGAGTTCGCCGCGCTGGATCATGCGGTAAGCAGCGCCGATGGAGTTCGTGCCTGTGGCACAAGCCGTGACGACGCTGGCACAATGGCCCTGAAGGCCGAAGAAGATGGATACCTGGCCCGATGCCATGTTGGCGATCATCTTCGGTACGACGAAGGGGTTGACGCGAGACGGACCTTTCGCGAACAAGCCTTTGTACAAGTTGTGGAGCGTTTCCATACCGCCAATGCCCGTACCGATGATGGTGCCGATGCGGTCGCGGTCTTCTTCATCCAGATTGATTTTGGAATCGTCAAGAGCCAGTTTGGCAGCAGCTACGGAGAACTGCGTGGACGGGTCCATATGGCGGGCTTCTTTACGGTCGATGCCGTAGTCAGCGGGGTTAAAATCTTTGACTTCGCCGGCAATGCGGGCAGCATATTCGGTTGCGTCAAAGTGGGTAATGGGGCCGATGCCGTTTTCGCCGTTGAGCAGGGCATTCCAGAAAGCATCTTTACCGATGCCAACAGGAGAAATGACACCTAACCCTGTAATTACTACGCGTTTTTCCAAAGTTTTCACCTCATTATAAAAAGTAACGTACTATCAGTCGGGAATGGCTTCCATTTCCCGTTTGATGTTGGCAAATATATCCTTGACCGGCAGAATGTCGTGGATTTCCATCATGCGCCTGCCGGAAAATACCAGACCTGTTTCGACATCGCCCTGCTGAGCCCGCGTCAATGCCCGGATGATGCAGTATTTATGACTGCACTTCTTGAGACACTGGTCACATGTTTCCGGCTTCGGTGCCGTCCCCAGGAGGATCCGTTCGGAGAAAGGCGTGCGGATAGCCTGGCCGGGAAGGCCGACAGGACTGTGTACGAGGATGAAGTCTTCCGGTTTATTGGCCCGGAGATAGACTTTCTTCAATTCTTCAGAACCATTCGATTCAACGCTGGCAGCAAAGCGGCTGCCCATCTGGACGCCATTGGCGCCGAGGCGGAGCATTTCCGCAATGTCTTCACCATGCAGTACCCCGCCGGCACCGATGACAGGGATGTCAACGGCAGCGCGGACTTCCGGCACGATGAGGCGGCTCGAACGGTTGGTCCCCAAATGCCCGCCTGCTTCAGCTCCTTCGACGACGACGGCCGAAGCACCCAGGGATTGGGATATTTTAGCTAGTTTGGCAGAAGACACAATAGGGACAATAGGCGTGCCCGATGCTTTGCCCCAGGCGAACATGTCCCGGGAAAAGCCTGCGCCTGCCACAACCAGATCGATTCCTTCTTCAATAGCAGTGGTTACGATACCCTTGAATTCACGGGCTGCAACCATTACGTTTATACCTATGATTCCATGAGGAGACAATTTTCTGGCTAACTTAATTTCATGTCGCAATTCGTCAAAAGGCATGCCAGATGCCGCAATAAGGCCGATACCGCCTTCATTGGCCACGGCTGCAGCCAGCCGGGCTGTGGACAAACGGATGGCCATGCCGCCCTGAATGATTGGCACCTTTGCTACGAGCTTACCTATTCTTAATTCTGGCAGCTTCACTCTGTTTTCCTCCATTCAAGATACCGGGAGGGGAAGACATGCAACATGCCTCCCCCTTCGGGCTCTTATTGCGTACTTACGCTTTCTTTTCCTTTTCAATGTAATCAACTGTATCTTTGACAGTTTTGATTTTTTCAGCCACATCATCAGGGATTTCGATATTGAATTCTTCTTCGAAAGCCATGATAAGTTCAACAATGTCCAAGGAATCAGCGCCTAAATCATCGATGTAAGCAGCGTCCATTTTGACTTCTTTTTCGTCAACGCCTAACTGTTCAACAACAATGCTCTTAACTTTTTCAAAAGTATCCTGTTCGCTCATGTCCATTCACCCCCTTTCAGTGGAGTATGCTTTTTGTATTACATTACCATGCCGCCGTCTACGTTGAGGGTCTGGCCGGTAATATAGCTGGCATCGTCCGATGCCAGGAACAAGACGGCCTTGGCCACTTCTTCCGGCTGGGCGACGCGGCCCATGGGAATGGTCTTGACCATGGCATCGACGGCGTCTTCACCGAGGACAGCCGTCATATCCGTGGCGATGCATCCCGGTGCTACGGCATTGCAGCGGATGTTGCGCGAAGCCAGTTCTTTGGCTACGGACTTCGTAAAGCCAATGAGGCCGGCTTTGGCAGCGGCGTAATTGGCCTGGCCGGCATTGCCCGTTTCGCCGACGACAGACGTAATGTTGATGATCGAACCACTGCGCTGTTTCATCATCAGCCGCGATACGGCCTTGGTGCAGTGGAACGCCCCATTGAGGTTGGTATTGAGGACGGCCTGCCAGTCTTCTTCTTTCATGATCATGAGCAGTCCGTCGCGGGTGATGCCCGCATTATTGACTAAGATATCGACGCGGCCCAGTTCTTTCTTGACGGCCTTCACCATGTCGGCTACGGCTTTTTCATCAGAGACATCGCACTGGATGACCATAGCCTGAGCGCCTTTTTCTTCGATGGCCTGCTTCGTTTCTTCAGCAGCCTTCGTATTGCCAGCATAGATGATGGCGACGCTGGCACCGGCTTCAGCCAGGGCGATGGCTACGGCGCGGCCGATGCCGCGGGAGCCGCCGGTGACGATAGCAGTTTTCCCTGTTAAGTGCATTTTATCGAACCTCCTGGAAAAATTCAAGCGTTTTCTGTAAGGAAGGAATATCTTCTACATTTTCGCTGTGGATTTTGCGGTCGATTTTACGGTTAAAACCGCAAAGGGTCTTGCCCGGGCCGACTTCGACGAAGGTTTCGGCACCGAAAGCCTGCATGGTCTTGGTGCAGTCGATCCAGAGGACCGGGCTGGCAGCCTGTTTGACCAGGTTGGCCTTGATATCGGCAGCCGATGTTTCGATCTGGCCGTTAACGTTGGCTACGACGGGGATCTTGGCATCGGAAATGGTGATGTCGTCAAGCACTTCGGCCAACCGTTTGGCAGCCGGTTCCATGAGCGTGCTGTGGAAAGGAGCACTGACGTGAAGGAGGATAGCCCGTTTGGCACCGGCTTCCTTCATGGCAGCGGCAGCTTCTTCGACGGCTTTGGTACTGCCGGCGATGACGATCTGGCCGGGGCAGTTGAAGTTGACGGCCTGGACCGTGCCGCCCTGGGCCGAAATCTGAGCACAGATGTCTTTGATCTTATCTTCAGCCAGGCCGAGGATAGCGGCCATGCCGCCTTCACCGAGGGGTACAGCTTCCTGCATGAACTGGCCGCGGAGGCGGACCGTGCGGACGGCGTCGGCAAAGGTCAGGGCGCCGGCAGCGACGAGGGCCGAATATTCGCCGAGACTGTGGCCGGCAGCGATGTCCGGTGTCAGTCCTTCCTGGGCGAGGACGCGGCAGCAGGCCGTGCTGGCCGTCAGGATAGCCGGCTGTGTATTATAGGTCTTCATGAGTTCTTCATCGGGACCTTCAAAGCAGAGCTTGGTCAGGGAGAAACCCAAAGCGTCGTCGGCTTCTTCAAAAAGCTGTTTGACAACGGGATATGCGTCGTATAAATCCTTGACCATCCCAACTTTCTGGGCACCCTGGCCGGGAAAAACAAATGCCTTTTTCATCATCAGTCACACCTCTCGTAATAATTAATACCACTTCATAACTAAACCAGCCCACGTCAGACCGGCCCCAAAACCAGCGAGGGTGATGATATCGCCCCGCTTCATGCGGCCCTGGCGGTTCGCTTCATCCATGGCAATCGGAATGGATGCGCCTGACGTATTGGCATATTTGTCGATATTCACGAACACCTTTTCCATCGGCAGGTGGAGCCGTTTAGCCGCCGATTTGATGATGCGGATATTGGCCTGATGCGGGATGAGGAGATCGATGTCTTCATGATCCAGCCCGGCCCGTTCCAAAGCCCGTTCCGCTGTACGGCCCATGACCTTGACGGCGAATTTATAGACTTCCTTGCCATCCATCTTGATGAAAGTCAGGTGTTTGGCCCGCGCTTCATCGGTCGGTAGGATGGCGACACCGCTGGACGGAATGTTCAAGTATTTGCCGCCGTTGCCGTCGGCACCCATATCGGCACCGAGGATGCCATAGCCTTCCGGTACGGGGCCGAAAACGGCCGCACCGGCACCGTCACCAAAGAGGACACACGTGTTGCGGTCCGTCAGGTCCAGGAAACGGCTGAGGATTTCAGCACCGATGACCAGGACGTGGCGGCACATGCCCGTTTCGATATATTGTGCTGCCGTAATGGCTCCATAGGCAAAGCCTGAGCAGGCAGCATACAAGTCAAAGACAGCGGCGTTCTTGGCGCCGAGGTTCTTCTGAACGATGCAGGCCGTCGAAGGGATGGTCATATCCGGTGTCAGCGTGCAGACGATGATCATATCCAGGTCTTCGGCTGTAAGCTGGGCCATTTCCAGGGCCTGTTCGGCTGCACGGGTGCACATGTCCGACGTATTCAGTCCGTCTTCAGCAAAATGACGTGTCTTGATACCCGTACGACCTTGAATCCATTCGTCCGATGTATCGACGAGCTTTTCCATATCTGCATTGGTCACGATTTTATCCGGTACATAATGACCGGTACCCAATACACCAGCTGAATTAGCTTTCACTATCATACTGTTCTACCTCTTCTTCCTCTATACTTTTACGAATATGGCCGACGACGTCCTGTTCGGCGATTTCACCGGCAACGCGGACGGCGTTCTTGATGGCCTTGGCTTTCGAACTGCCATGACAGATAATAAAGCTGCCATCGACACCGAGCAGCGGTGCACCGCCGTATTCGGTGAAGTCCAGTCGTTTCTTCAGCGATTTCAAGGCCGGGTAGACCGCTAAGGCCCCCAGTTTGGCGATGAAGCCGCTGTGTTTGATCGTATCTCTGACGAGGCGGATGATGAACATGGCCATGCCTTCGCCAAATTTCAGGATGACATTGCCGACGAAGCCGTCACAGACGACGACATCGACCGTGCCTTTCGGTATATCTCTCCCTTCTACGTTACCATAGAAAGAGATAGTTTTCAAATTTTCCAGCATCGGATACGTCTTCTGGCAGAGCTCATTGCCCTTCGACGCTTCCTCGCCGATGTTCAGCAGGCCGACCGTCGGTTTTTCGACGCCCAGGATATATTTTGCATAGTGGTATCCCATGATGGCCCCTTCGACGAGGTGCTTCGGCTTGCTGTTGGCATTGGCCCCGGAGTCGAGGAGCACCGTAATGCCCTTCTTCGACGGGATCGGTGTCGCAATGCAGGGCCGTTCGATGCCTTTGATGCGTCCCAGCCCGAAGAGGGCTGCCGTCACAGCGGCGCCAGTGCTGCCAGCGGCGACGACAGCATCACAGAGGCCGTCTTTGACCAGCCGCGTCGCTACGACGATGGATGCGTCTTTCTTGCGGCGGATGGCCTGAGCCGGATGTTCGCCCATTTCGATGACTTCACTGGCGTGTACGATGGACAGGCGGTCGCTTTCTTTGGCGCCATATTTGCTCAGTACGCCGCGTATTTTCTTTTCGTCACCTACCAGGACGACATCAAAATCATATGCTTTGACGGCCTCTACGGCACCGAGGACGATTTCTTCGGGTGCGTAATCACCGCCCATAGCATCTACAGCTATTTTCATTCTATTACCGCTCCATTATTCCAAAGATTCTATGATAAATTTTGCCCGGAATACTTCTTTCCGCATCTTCCGGATCGTGACCCATACGTAGTATTTCTGATCGCGCTGGCGCATGACTTCGGCCTTGGCAATCAGTTTGTCGCCTACAGTGACGGGCTGTTTATATTTTATATTGGCTACGGCTGTAATGCAGACAGGAAGGTTCAATACCGTCCGGGCCAGGGAACTGGCCTGGGCATACAGGCATTGGGAGCGCACGATGTGCGCTTCGTCGACCATATCGTCTGTTGCCGTCATAATCGAAATGGCATTCTTGCCGATGATGCAGTCCACGAGCTCCCCGACGACAGGGGCATTGCGCAGTTTCGGCTGCGCCGCTTCTGCCTTCTGGCGGATGCGGATACGCATTTCGGGAATTCCCAAGGCCATGCGGTCCAAGCGGATAGTAGCCACGCTGACGGAAAATTCTTCAGCCAATTCTTCGTCGTTTATAAAAGGATTTTCTTCAATCCGCTTCTTTAATAAAGCATGTCGCTTATCTCTCGCTATACGAACCATTTCATTCACCCTTGAAATTATTACCAAGTACTAACAGCACATACAACTAGAGATTATATAATGTTTTGGCAAATTTGGCAAGGAAAACAAAAAAGTATGCTTTCATTCCATTCATCTCATTGAATTGCCGAAAGCATACTTAATCACTCCTTAGTATTTATCGAAATCCATTTCGTTCAATACATCACGCAGTTTTTCCAGTTCTTCCTTGGTCATGGTAATACCTTTGGTCATGGCCTGATAATCCGGATCCCACGAGCGGAGGTCGAATTTCGGTGCCCGATTATTCCAGCTGATGTACGTCAGTTCTTTGCGCCAGCCGTCTTTATTTTCCGACAAAGTGCCGCAAATGTCTTCGATATTGAAATTTAACTGTGCCATTGTATACCTCCCAATAGGTGTTCTATCACCTGTGTTGTCATTTTTTCAGGTTAACGCTATAACCCAATTATTTTATATAATAGCAAATATGAGCTGTATGTCAATACAGCAGATTCGCCAATTATGTCAAGCTTTTTTTGACTTTTTATTCATGCATTTTATGCCGCTTGAAGAGGCCGCCATGTGCTTCACTGATATCGAAGACCGATACGAAAGCGTTGGGGTCGACGCCGGTGATGGCATCGCGTATCTTGGTGATCTCCAGGCGCGACACGACGCAGTAGAGGATCATCGTCTTTTCCCGCTTGTAAGCGCCTTCGCCGTTGATGAGGGTCACGGCGCGGCCCATATCCCTGGTCAGGCAGTCGGCCACTTCTTCGTGCTTGCCCGTGACGATGAGCATGCCCTTCATTTCATCGAGGCCGTTGGTGACGACGTCGATCATCTTATAGGCGATGAAGTATGCCACCAGGGAATACATGGCACTGTCCCAGGAAAAGACAAAGCCCGAACTGCCCAGGATGAAGAGGTTGAAGAACATGATCGTCTCGCCGACGGAAAAAGGCGTGCGCCTGTCGGCGATGATGGCCAGGACTTCCGTCCCGTCCAGGGAACCGCCCCAGCGGATGATGAGGCCCACGCCGAGGCCGATGATGATGCCGCCGTAAATGGTCGACAAGAAAGGATCCGACGTGACCCGTTCGTAATGGATGAACGTGCTCCACCCGGACAGGCAGAGGATGGAAAAGAGCGAAGATATGGTGAAAAAGGCACCTATCTTCTTATAGCCAAAGATAAAGAAAGGAATGTTCAGGATGATGATGAACACACTGAAACTGATGCCTGTCACCTGCGCTGCCATGAGGGCAATGCCGACGACGCCGCCGTCGATGACGTGGTTCGGGACCAGGAAGACGTCCAGGCCGATGGTGTAGATGAGAGCGCCAAAGGCCAGGCCCAGGGCACGCAAGATGTATTTCATATTTTTTCTCCTCGTTGTTTCGCTAAATAACGGCGGCCGATGATCCAGGCGACGAAGTCATCGACCGGTTCTGGCGGATATTGGAAGGACAGTGGCACAAAACGGCGCCATCCCTTGCGCGGGGTATATTTAAAATAGAGCTTGCGCCCTTCGACAGTGGTGAATTTTTCATCTGTCAGAGAAAAAGTGATATCCCCGTGGTTCCTGGCGATCCACTGCTCGACCAGGGGCTGCAGCTTTTTATGATTGGTCCCATCGCCCATGACGATATGGGAAAAAGGATAGTTTTCATAAACGTGACTCAAATAGTCGCCCAGTTCCGGCGTCGGCACGATGGCCTTCGTGACCAGGCTGCCGTCATCGGCGACGACAGCAGTCCCCGTCTTTTCCGAACCAGGGTCAATGGCAAAAATCAAAATAACTCCCCCTGTTATCGGCGTTGCCGCATTGCGGCACATCTAAGTTGTAGGGGCGACCCCGTAGGGCGCCCGTTTACGCGGCTAGTGGCTAGCGGCTTGTTTTTATTCCCATCATTCGTCGGCTTCTACGCGGATGTCGATCTGCAAGGGGTCGGCCGTATAGGTATCGGCTTCGGTGACGGCTTTGAGGACGATATCGGCGCCGCTGTGGTTCTTTATCTTGTTGATGGTCTCGAACATTTCCGCAGCCGTCAGAGCCCCGACATTGCCTGTCAGCGGGTCCGGCAGGAGGCCTTTGGCCTGGGCCTGCTGATTGACGTTATGGAGGAAGCGCATGACCTGCAGTTCGGCATTGCCCGACAATTCCTGGGCTGTCAGCCGTTCTTCGTAGACGACGTCGCCGCGGTGATAGATGAGGTTATTGTCATACATTTCGACGTGGACCAGGGCCGGTTCGCCGAGCATGATGTTGCCGGCGGCGATGATACGGAGCAGTTTCTGCGACTTCCCGGCTTTCTGCAGGGCGTCGACAGTAGCGTTGAATTCGTCTGGCGAAATATAGAGGAGGACCGTATTTTCATCGCGGACGCCGAGATGACGGCAGATCATGGTATTGGTCTGGCTCATGGCCCGGCTCAGTTCTTCCCGCGTCTGGGCCTGGCTCAGGCCGCCGTTGAGGACGTTACTGGACAGGACTTCGCCGACGCGGAAGACGACCGTCCCTTCGCGGATATTGGTCATCGTTTCATTGAGCAGCTTGATGCGCTTGTCGAGGACGTCGATGGTGCCCATCATCTTCTGCTTCGTTTCTTCCAGCATAGCTACGTCCTGACGGGCCTTTTCACTATCGGCCAGGGCCGAGTCGCGCTGCTTCTTGGCTTCGTCCATGGCAACCTGGATGACCGTCAGTTGGCGGGCCTTGTCGTCGCGGGCGTCCTGGGCCTGCTGCAGGTCCAGCTGAGTTGTCCGGATTTCTTCATTCTTGCCGTCCAGCTGTTCCTGCTGCTTCTTCAGGAGTTCTTCATTGGAGGCGATGAGCTCGTTCTTGTCGTCCAGTTCCTTGCCCAGGTCCTTGGCCTGCTGCAGCAGTTCATCCCGCTGGGCTTCGAGCTGGGCCTTCTGCATCTGCAGCTGGTGCATACCGAACAAGGCGATGCGGACATTTTCCGACAAGATAGACATGACGCCTAAGGTGATGACGGCAATGCTGATTCCCGTCAGGATGGTGACCAGGATGGACGTATACTTCGGCCGCAAACCGAATAATTTAATTTTCCGTTTCCCTACACGGGAGCCGATCTTATCGCCGAGATAGGCAATGATTCCGCCCATAACAGACAAGACGATCAGCATGACCCATCCATATTCCATAAGACACCACCTTTGCTCATTCCTTTATATCATTATATTATAGCCCATAACTACCGTGTACTGCAAGGGCTGACGTAGGACGGCCGCGGACAGGGGTTAGGGGTTAGACGCCCCACGTGGTCGTCCCTACAGCCGTATCGACTAATAGCGCTGCGGACTGCTAACAGCTAGCTGCTGACAGCTAAAAAAGGCGCTGCCTTCATGCGACAGCGCCTTTTCCCTCATTTCGATTTTTTGTAGACTAAGATGACGCCGGCGACGCCACAGATGATGTCCGGCAGGAAGGCGGCGAGGTAGGCCGGTATCTTGCCGCCATTGCCCAGGGCATTGCCCAGGGTCATGATGGAATAGTAAATAAAGATAACGACAACACTGATGCCAAAGCCGATGGACGAGCTGCCGCGCTGTTTCTGCATCCCCAGGGGCGCGCCGACGATGGCGCAGACCAGGCTGGCCAGAGGCAGGGCGAAGCGGTTGTACATTTCGACTTTCATCTTATTGGTGTTGACGGAATTCTGGTCCAATAGTTTAATCTGTTCCCGCAGTTCGCGGATAGTCAGTTCATCCGGTTTCTTCTGGGATGCATTGATCTTATTCGGCTTCTGCGTAATCGGCAGGGCCTGGTTCTGGAACTTCAGGGACCGCGTCGTCTGTTCATTGGCCGATACGTCGTAGATCATGCCTTCGTGCATGACCCATTTCTGGCCGTTCCAGTCGGCCCGGTCAGCCTGTTCGACGCGCATGAGCGTATCATTTTCAAATTCCTGGACGGTAATATCCTTGAGCTGCTTCGTGTTGGCGTCGTACTGACGGGCATACATGAGGCTGGATATATCGGAGCCCTTGGTGTTCTTGATGATGATATGGTCCTGCGTCGTCGGCGCGACATTGTGCTTTATTTCTTCATTGATGATCGTGTTATAGGCATTGTTGGCCTTGGGCACAACGTATTCGTTGAAGGCCGTCGCCCCGATGGAAATGAAGAAAGCGGCAATGAAAATCGGCATGGCCAGGCGGATGAAGTTCTGTCCGCCAGCCCGCATGACGATCATTTCACTGGAACTGGAAAGGCGGCCAAAGGCCATGAGCGACCCTAAGAGGACGGACATGGGAAAGGTGACGACGATGATCGACGGCATGGCCAGGACGAAGACGCGGAAGGCAGCCCAGGGCGAAGCCCCGTACTGGTTGATGAGGTTGGCAATACGGTAGAGCGTACTCGTCCCGACGAAGACTGCTGTAAAGGCACAGACGCCGAATAAAAAGGGGCCAATAAATTCTTTTAGTATATATTTATCTAATATTCGCATTCCATACTCCCTGTTACATCCTGAATTCTTCGCCTAAGTAGAATTTCTTGGCTACCGGGTCATTGGCAATCATTTCCGGACTGCCTTCGAGGAGGATTTTCCCTTCACTCAAGATATAGGCTTTGTCGACGATGCTCAGCGTTTCCCGGACGTTGTGGTCGGTAATGAGGACGCCCATGCCGCGGTTCTTCAAGTGGCTGATGATGCCCTGGATGTCGTTGACGGCCAGGGGGTCGATGCCGGCGAAAGGTTCATCGAGGAGGATGAAGGCCGGGTCCATGACCAGACAGCGGGCGATTTCCACGCGGCGCCGTTCGCCGCCGGACAGCTGGATACCCAGGCGGTCGCGGAGCTGGGTGATGGAAAATTCTTCCATCAGGGCTTCCGCTTTTTCATGCTGCTCCTTCTTGCTGAGCTTCGTCGTCTCCAGCATGGCCAGGAGGTTGTCTTCGACGGTGAGCTTGCGGAAAATCGACGCTTCCTGGGGCAGATAGCCGATGCCATAGGCCGCCCGCTTGTGAATGGGCAGGTTGGTGATGTCCTTGCCATCAATGGTTATCTTCCCCGACGTCGGCCGTTCGATGCCGACGATCATGTAGAAAGTCGTCGTCTTGCCGGCGCCATTCGGTCCCAGGAGGCCGACGATCTGGCCCTGGTCGACGCGGATACTGACGCCGTTGACGGCATTTCGTTCTTTATACGCTTTTACGAGATCTTCAGTCTGAATAAACATAGATACCCCTTACGATTACGGATTACTGCCCGGTACGATGACGATAGTCGATCGGCTGCGGGTCTGGACGGAATTATCGGCCAGGCGGATATCGACATTGTCGCCGTTGAGAGAATTGCCGTTCTGAGTGGCATTGACATTCCCCGTCAAGTGGATGACGCCGTCATTCTGCCCCGGCGTCTGGGTGTAGACGGCCTGATTGGCATAGGCGATGAGGTTTTCCGCCGGCGATTCGATATGGACGTTGCCCGTACCGATGGCCTTTATCTGCTTGAACCAGGCGTCGATGTGATCGGCCCACATCTGCGAACCCTGGGCTTCAAGATAGCCGTTGCCCGTGACGATGCCGTAATCCTGGTCGAGATAGTATTCGACTTTGTCGCCATTGACCTTCTTGTCGCCGTAGACGCCGCGGACGCTGCCCGTAGCGACGACGTAATTCTTGTTGGTCGAATGGACCTTATCGGCGTTGAGCTGCATGTCCGGCTGCTGTACCGATACGTTGCCTTCCATGTCGGCTTCGGCGGTCTTCAAGTTATAGACGGCCTTGTTGCCAGTCATCGTAGCCTGGTCGCGGACGATGACGACGTTGCCCGTCGCCGTAGCGACCTGGGTCTTACCGTTATATTCCAGCGTGTCTGCCGTGACGGATACGGCCGGGTTGCCGTCATTATCCGCCGCCAGGGCGCCGGCAGCCGGCAGGATCATGGCCCCCATGAGGGCGGCAGCTGCCAGTTTCTTTCCAAGTAAATCCATCATAGTTATTCTCCCTTTGTCACCTGCGCATGGCCGGTCAGCGTCACCTTGGTCAGGCTGCTGTCCGTTTCAAAAGCATCAGCTTTGAGCGACGTCTTGTCATGGCGGTCCATGACGACCTTGCCGCCTTTGATCATACGCGTATCCATATTATAATACACACTGCCGTCGGTCTGCAACGTATCGCCCTTATCGGTTTCTGCTTTGACAGGCGGCTTGATTTCGATGGTCCGCTTCTGGCGGTCGACGATGCCCTTGTCCGACGTAATGGTCATCTGCGTTCCATCTTCGGCGACGACCAGGGCCTTGGGGTTGGTGAAATACATGATCTGCGTGTCCGGGTCGATCTGGATCTTATCGGCTGTCAAGCGCCAGACGAGCTGGCCGTCTTTCTTTTCTTCCAGCTCCGTCCCTTCGAATTCGACGAGCTTATCCGGACTGACCATGGGGTCTTCCGTCTTCTGGGGATGCATGAAACTATAGAGCATGACGGCAAAGCCGATGACGGCGATGACGGCAATGATGGAGATTTTATTCTTTTTCAGCTTTTCGGCTATCATCGGTATGCGCCTCCGGTTTCTGCTGCAGTGCTATGATTTCTTCCGGTTCTGTACTCCAGCGATGCTGGAACCACAGCCATTCTGTCGGGTGTTCCTTGATGAAATTCTCCGTGACGACGGCCATCTTGCGGGTCATGCGGGCAATGTCTTCGTCCTTGTTGCCTGTGTCTTCGAAATGCATGATTTCACCGATCATCAAATGGGTATGATGATTTTCGTCGTGGACCGGGAAAATCGGCACGATAGGTGAATGGAACTTCTGGGCGAACATAGCCGGTCCTTTCGGCGTCGAGCTCATCTTGCCCAAAAAAGGCTGAGGTACGCCGTGGAAGCCGCCGTCCTGGTCGGCCAGGAAACCCAGGAGTTTCTTGCGCTTCAAGGCACGGGCAGCGATGATCATTTCATTGCCGCCGCGGGCGAAAACTTCCAGGCCCATGCTCTCACGATTTTCGTTGAGCAGGCGTGTTACGGCGTCGTTGGCCTGGTTCTTGACGATCGTCGTCGCCGGATAGCCGTAGATGGCCAGGGCGCCGAGCCATTCCCAGTTGCCCATGTGGGCTGTGAGGACGATGACGCCTTTGTCTTCCTTCATGGCTTCGTCCAGGCGTTCCGGATGGTCCAATGTCACATAGTCCCGGATATTCTCCGGATTGAGATTGGGCGTATAGAGGATTTCCATGAGCGACTGGCCGAGATTGCGGAAGACGTCGGTCATGATGCGTTCCGCTTCTTCACGGCTGCACTCCATGCCGCGCTGTATCTGGAAAATACCGCGTTCGCGCTGCTTTTTCATCAGTTTTCCTACGAAAGGGCCTAGTTTGCGACCCAAGGAAATGATAACCGGATAGGGCAGATGACAGAGAATCTTGCCGAATCCGCGTGCAGCATGATACTGCCATTCCTTACTCACAATACAGACTCTCCTTTCTTATTGGCGCAACGTAAAGGTCGCGTCGCCAAAGTACTGGCGCAGGACCTTATCCCAGACATGCTGGCTCTTCAAGATATATTCGGCGAATTCCCGCAAGGCCCCGTGGCCGCCGGGATAGGCCGATACGAAAGCGGCCGACCGACGGGCTTCTTCGCAGGCATCGAGGGGCGCTGCGCCGAAACCGGCATTGGCAATGAGTTCGACGTCGTTCAGGTCGTCGCCCATGTATGCCACTTCGCCGAGGGACAGGCCGATTTCACTGCACAACTGCTGCATGGCCAAAAGCTTGCGCGAGCAGTCCTGGAGGACGTAGTCGATATGCAGGTCCTTCGCCCGCTGCTCGACCATGGGTGAGCGGCGGCCTGTGACCAGGGCCGTCTGGATGCCGGCGGCCCGGATCAGGGAAATGCCCATGCCGTCGCGGGCAGAAAAGCCTTTCATGGCATCGCCCGACGGGCTGTAGTAAATGATGCCGTCCGTCATGACGCCGTCGACGTCAAGGGCCAGCATCTTGATATGTGTCAAAAAGCTCATCAGACCACTCCCTGCCGCAGCAAATCGGTAATATGGATCATGCCGACGACTTTGTCATCCTTGTCGACGACAGGCAGGACCGTAATCGGACGGGGCTGGTTCTTTTCCATGATGTGCAGGGCTTCCGTAGCCAGCTTATGGTTGGCAATGACCCGCGGGTTCTTGGTCATCATGGCATCGACAGGCCACTGGAGGAAGTTGGACCCTGTTTCCAGGCCGCGGCGGACGTCGCCGTCGGTGACCAGGCCGACGAGTTTGCCGTCTTCATCGACGACGGATACAGCACCCAGGCCCTTTTCGGTCATGAGGAAGAGGGCATCCTGGACGATGCTGTCTTCGCTGACGACCGGGTTGTCCTGGCCTTTATGCATGACATCGTCGACAGTGAGCAGGAGTTTCTTGCCCAGGGCTCCGCCGGGATGGAAGATGCCGAACTGTTCCTTGGTGAAATGGTGCTGCGTCAAGAGGACGACAGCCAGGGCATCGCCTAAGGCCAGAGCCGCCGTCGTACTCGTCGTCGGCGCCAGGCCCAGGGGGCAGGCTTCTTTTTCGACCGATGCGTCGAGAATGATATCGGCGTGTTTGGCCAAGGTCGAATTGTGATTGCCGACGACGGTGATGAGTTTGGCACCGATGCGCTTGAGCGACGGCAGGATGTTGAGTATTTCCACCGTTTCCCCACTGTTCGAGAAGGCCAGGACGACATCGTCTGCCGTGACCATGCCCAAATCGCCGTGGATGGCTTCTGCCGGATGGAGGAAAATGGACGGCGTCCCCGTACTGGACAAGGTTGCCGATACTTTGCGGGCAATGTGGCCGGATTTCCCCATGCCCGTGACGATGACCCGGCCTTTCGATTTCATAATCATGTTGACGGCATTGACGAAGTTCTGGTTGAGCGTAGGGATCAACTTTTCAATGCCTTGTGCTTCCTGATGGAGCACGTCTTTTGCTTCTTCTAAAATATCCATCATGGTCTCGTCTCCTTACCTGTCCGTGCTTACGCTTTTCTGTGCGATTTCGTTGATAGCCATCATATCGCGGAGGACATCTTCGACCTGCGATAAGTAGAGCATATTCGGCCCGTCGCTGAGGGCTTCTGCCGGGTTATCGTGTACTTCCATGAAGACGCCGTCGATACCGGCACCGGCAGCGGCTCGTGCCAGGTTGCCGACGAACTGGCGCTGGCCTGCCGATTTCGTACCGGCACCGCCCGGCAGCTGGACGCTGTGGGTGGCATCGAAGACGACGGGATAGCCGAAGCTGCGCATAATCGGGAAGGAACGCATATCGACGACGAGGTTATGATAGCCCAGGCTGATGCCCCGTTCGGTGAGCATGATATTTTCATTGCCAGCGTGTTCGATCTTGGCGACGACATTCTTCATGTCTTCCGGGGCCAGGAACTGACCCTTCTTGACGTTGACACATTTCCCCGTAGCCGCAGCGGCTTCCAGCAAATCGGTCTGACGGCAGAGGAAGGCCGGGATCTGGATGACGTCCAGGACTTCAGCAGCCGCTTCGGCCTGGCAGGTTTCGTGGATATCGCTGACGACGGGAACCTGGAGTTCCTTCTTGATGTCGGCCAGGATGCGCAGGCCCTCTTTCAGGCCCGGTCCGCGGTAGGACGTGTAAGACGAGCGGTTCGCCTTATCGAAAGAGGCTTTGAAGATATACGTCAGGCCCAGTTTTTCACAGATAGCCTTCATGGTCTTGCCAATAGCCAGGGTCCGTTCGGGATCCTCGATGACACACGGGCCGGCCATGACGAAAAGTTTGCCATCGCCGCCGACAGTCTGGCTGCCAACCTGAATTCGTTTCACTTTTTCCATAGTCTATTCCCCTTTATGAGCAGATTCGGCAAAATAACGGCGGATGTGTTCCAGGTCATCCGGCGTATCGATGCCGATGAATTGGTGATGAGTCTTTATCACTTTTATCTTATAACCATTTTCGAGAACCCGCAACTGTTCCAGGGACTCGACTTTTTCTGCCGGCGTCTGTTCCATGGCCGCGTACTGCAGGAGAAAATCGCGGCGATAGGCGTAGATACCGATATGCTTATACGGCTGGATGCCCCCTTCTTCAAAGGAATGGCGCGGATACGGGATGAGGGAACGCGAGAAATACATGGCTTCATCCTTTTGGTTGAGGACGACTTTGACGGCGCTCGGGTCATCGTATTCGTCTTCCTGCAAAGGCGCAGCGACCGTCGCCATGGTCAGGTCCGGTTCTGCTTCAAAGGTCCGGCACAAGTCGTCGATGACGTCCGGTGCGATGAGCGGTTCGTCGCCCTGGACGTTGACGATGACGTCAGCATCGGGAAAATGGCCGACGGCTTCAGCCAAACGGTCCGTGCCATTGGCATGGTCTTCGCGGGTCATGACGGCATGGCCGCCGAAGGTGACGACCGTATCATAGACTTTCGGGTTATCTACGGCGACGACGACAGCCGTCAGTTTCGAGGCCTTGGCAGCCTGTTCATAGACACGCTGTACCATCGGTTTGCCGGCAATATCGCACAGCGGCTTGCCCGGCAGGCGCGTCGATGCATAGCGCGATGGGATGATGCATACAAAGTTCATAGTTTATCCTCCAATACTGCTTGCAAAATCGTATCTATCTGGTCCTGCCCTGCTGTGAATTCAATAGTAATGCTCAAGACGTACAGCGGCAGGTCGTATTCCTTGATCAGCGGCGCCGGCAGTTTGACGGCGTCCTTTTCCGTCGTCACCAAAAGGCAGCCCGTTTCGGCGGCCCTGGCGGCCATGTGGCGGATATCGTCGCGGCTGTAATGGTGATGGTCTTCATAGCGGAGAGAGCCGGCGACGGTGAAGCCCGCATCGGCCAGGGTCCGTTCAAAGGAAGCCGGGTTTCCCAGGGCCGATACGGCCAGGACGGACTGGCCGTCAGGCTGTAAGGCCCCGGAGCCATGGCCCTTTCCGTCATGCCAGGCGGCAAAGGCCAGGCACGAAGACGGCTTGTGGATGGCCATGGCCACCGGTGCGGCCGGGTTGTACTGGCGCAGCTTGGCGGCGATGGCTTCGGCCCGGTCCTGCGTAATCTGGTCGCCCTTAGTGATGATGAAGGCATCGGCCCGGCCGAGCTGCTCCATGGGCTCCCGCAGGATGCCCCGCGGCAGGACATGGCCGTTGCCGAAGGGATTGGTCCCGTCGACGAGGACGATGTCCAGGTCACGGTACAGCTGCCAGTGCTGAAAGCCGTCGTCGAGGATGAGGACCTGTGTACCGAAGCGTTCGACGGCCAGGCGGCCGCCGAGGGCCCGCTTGCGGCCGACCAGGACGGGGATGCCAGGCAGGCTGCGGGCCATGAGGCAGGCTTCATCGCCGCCTTCTTCGGCCGATAGCAGGACGCGCTGTCCATCGGACATGACGGCAGCGCCGCCATCTTCGCGCTGAGAGCGGTAGCCCCGGTTGAGCAGGGCCACGCGCCAGCCCTGGGATTGCAGGCGCCGGGCCAGCATACACGCCGTCGGCGTCTTGCCCGTCCCGCCGACAGTGATGTTGCCCAGGCTGATGACGACGGCCGGCACGTGTTCCTGCCGTTCCGGATGGTCGGCGATGGCGTGATATTTGGCCAGGACGCCCCTGCGGTAGAGCCAGGCGGCACCGCGCAGCAGGGCCAGGGCCGGCCAGTCCCAGCAGTGATGGGCGCCGCTTCCAGTCAAATAATGGAAATAGGCGGCAGCCCAGTTTCGCAAAGCCATGGGCTCACCTCCCGCCGTGGACGTCGTCCAGCATCTTCTGCAGCTGTTCCAGGTTCTTGCGCGTAGCTCCCTGGTTTTCCTGGACGACTTCGATGCAGCTGCGCTTCATGGCTTCGGCCCGGTCGGGATGGATGAGGATATCCAGGCAGGTGTCGATGAATTCCTTTTCATTCTTGACCATGACGCAGGCGCCGCGGCTGCTGAGGAGATCGAAGATTTCGACGAAGTTGAACATATTGGGACCGACGACGATGGGCTTGCCATGAGCTGCCGGTTCCAGGATATTATGGCCGCCGATATGGGCCAGGCTGCCGCCGACGAAGATGAGGTCGCCCAGGCTGTAGACGCGCCCCAGTTCGCCGATGGTATCGAGGATGACGCCGTCGTATTCGGACCGGATCGGTTTCCCGGCCTTCATATCGCTGCGCTTGACCATAGTGACGCCGTGCTTGATGCCTTCGTCGATGATGAGATCGGCCTGATAGATATAGCGCGGGGCGATGATCAATTTGGCTTCCGGGAAATGGTCCCGTATCTTGACGAAAGCCTTGTAGACCGAGCCGTTCTCCCCTTTGTGGGTACTGCCGGCGATCATGATGGGATACGTCCCTTCGGCAAAGCCCAGTTCGTGGAGGAAGCGCTCCTTTTCGGCTTCCGTGACGATGCCATAGGTCTGGTCGTACTTGGTGTTGCCCGTGACGATGACCTTGTTGGGATCGGCGCCGATGTCGATGATATACTGGGCGTCGATGCGGCTCTGCATGCAGAACATGCGTATCGTCGACAAGACGCGGCGCGTAAAGAAGGTAATCATGCGGTAGCGGACAGCACTGCGCTGGCTGATGCGGCCGTTCATCATCATGACCGGAATATGCTTATCTGCGGCGATGCGCAGGAAATTCGGCCAGATTTCCGTTTCTACCAGGACGATGGCCTGGGGATTGACGATAGTCAGGATGCGGTTGGTCAGATACGGCAGGTCCAGCGGGAAATAGAGGATCCCGTCGGCGCCCTTGATGATCTGATGGGCCATGCGGAAGCCCGTCGCCGTGACGACGGAGACGATGATGACTTCGTCGGGATGGGTCTTGCGCATTTCCCGGACAATCGGGCTGGCCGCGACGATTTCCCCGACCGACGCGGCATGGACCCAGATGGCATGGCGATTAGATATTTTATCTTTTAATTCTTCCGGCAAAAAGCCGATGCTCTGTTTGATGCGCTGATAAAATCCTTCTTCCCTGATGAGCCGGTAAATGAGCATGGGAATGAGCGTAGCCCAATAGATGAGGAGCAGGATATTATACAGCCAGTACATGGGGTGCGATTTTAGATTCTTCATCACAATCAACCTTCTGACGCTGTTTCTTCCGTAGTATCGTTGAACTGTACGGCATAGAGATGGGCATAGAGGCCGTCTTTTGCCAGCAGTTCATCATGGGTCCCCTCTTCGACGATGCGGCCGTGGTCGATGACGACGATGTTGTCGGCATTGCGGACCGTGCTCAGGCGGTGGGCGATGACGACGGCCGTGCGGCCTTCCATGAGGCGGTCCAGGGCAGCCTGGACGATCTTTTCGCTTTCCGTATCGAGAGCCGACGTCGCTTCATCGAGGATGAGGATGCGCGGGTTCTTGAGGATGGCCCGGGCAATGGCGATGCGCTGGCGCTGGCCGCCGGACAGGGAGCTGCCGCGGTCGCCGACGAGGGCTTCGTAGCCGCCGGGCAGTTCCCGGATGAAGTCATGGGCATTGGCGGCTTTGGCAGCGGCGACGACTTCTTCGTCCGTCGCATCGAGGCGGCCGTAGAGGATGTTCTCCCGGACCGTAGCGTTGAAAAGCATCGTTTCCTGCGGGACCAGGCCGATCTGCTGGCGCAGGGACGAGAAGGTGACGTCGCGGACGTCAATGCCATCGATGGTCAGACTGCCGCCCGTGACATCGTAGAAACGGGGCAGCAAGTTGGCGACCGTCGATTTGCCGGCACCGCTGGGGCCGACGAGGGCGACGACTTCGCCAGGGGCGACTTTCAAATTGAAATCGGTAAGGGCCGGGTGGTCTTTGTCATAGGCAAAGGAGACATGGTTGAATTCGACTTCCCCTTTGACCGGCGGCAGGACGATGGCGTCCGGCTTTTCCTTGACATCCGGTTCGGTGTCGATCGTTTCAAAGACGCGGTCGGCAGCGGCCAGGGATTTCTGGATATCGCCGTAGATTTCACTGATGCGGCGGACCGGGTTGGCCAGGTTGATGGCGTAGATGAGGAAGGCGATGAGGGCGCCGGCCGTCATTTCGCCGTCGATGACGCTCATGCCGCCGTACCAGATGATGCCCGTGACAGCGATGGCTGCGAAGAACTGGATGAACGGCGTCAGCAGGGCCGTCAGTTTGGTCGTCGTCATGAGGGCCCAGAAGTTGCGGTCGTTCTGGACCATGAAGCGGCGGATTTCAAAGTCCTCCCGGTTGAAGGAGCGGATGATGCGGATCCCCGAAATAGCCTCTTCCAAAAGCGACGTAATGTCAGCCATCTTGCCCTGGACGTCGTGGCCGGCCCGGCGCAGGCGGGAGCCGAAGAAGTTGATCGTAAAGACGACGAGGGGGACGATGACCAAGGTCAACAGGGTCAGCTTCCAGTAGAGGAAGAGCATGGACCCCAGGGAGCCGACGAGGATGACCGCTTCCTGGACGAAGGAAATGAGGTTGCCTGCAATGGCCGTCTGCAAAGCCGTGACGTCATTGGTCAGGTTGCTCATGATATTGCCCGTCTTGTGCTTGTCGAAGTACGACAGGGACAGGGTCTGCAAGTGACGATACAGGGTTTCGCGGATATCGTTGACGATTTTCTGGCCGACGAAACTCATGAGGTATTTCTGGCCGAAATAGAAGAACCCGCGGAGCAGGAAGAGAACCAGGATACCGATGACGATGAGGTTCAGCGTGTAGATATCCTTATTGGCCAGGACCTTATCGATGACGTCCTTAATGAGCCACGGAACGACGACGTTGCTCGCCCCGGACAGGGCCATACAGATGACGGCGACGACGAGGCGCATCTTGTACGGCTTGATGAACATTAATAATCTCTTATAACTTTGCCAACTATTGTATTGCTTCATGGGCACCTCTTTCTCTTGCAAAATCTAAGATAGCCTGGGCCGTCCGCTGGACAGCGCCGGGTTCCCCCATCGTGCGGCGGACGGCCGCCAGGGATTCGTGCAATGCTTCACGGTGCACCTTATCGGTGATCATAGGCACCATGGCGGCAGCGATGTTTTCCGGCGTCACCTCATCCTGCCACAATTCAGGGATGACCCGATGGCCCATGATGATGTTCGGCAGGCCGATGCTGTCGATATGGACCAGGACTTTCGATAACCAGTAAGTCAGGCGGTTGACGCGGTACACCAGGAGCGTCGGCAGGCCCATGAGGGCCGTTTCCAGCGTCGCCGTCCCCGAAGCCGCGATGGCTGCCGTACTGAGATTCATCATATCGTATACTTTTTCTTCACCGACCGTGACGGCGACGCCTGAAGCCTGGATGATCTCATCGAGGAGGCCTTCGTCGATAGTCGACGCCTTGGGCAGGATGAACTGGACGTCCCCTGCCTCTTTGCGGATGAGCTTGGCCGCTTCCAGCATACACGGCAGGAGGCCGCGTACTTCCTGGACCCGGCTGCCCGGCATGAGGAGGACCGTCTTCTTCCGTTCGTCCAGGCCGAAATGAGCGCAGGCCTCGCGGCGGCTCATGGTCGCATGGACCGTATCGACCAGGGGATGGCCGGCATAGATGACATTCGTCCCCATGTCTTCATACATCTTGGCTTCAAAGGGAAAGAGGGAAATGGCCAGATCCGTATACTTGGCAATGGTCTTGCCGCGGCTCTTGTGCCAGGCCCAGATGGTCGGCAGGATATAATAGACGACGGGGATGCCCGCCGCTTTGGCCACCTTGATGAGGCGCATGTTGAAGCCCGGATAGTCGATGCAGACCAGGACGTCGGGCTTTTCTTTGCGCATCGTATCGACGAGGAAGTCGCGGAGGCGGAAGAAAAAGGGAATCTTGCGGATGATTTCCCCGACGCCGATGACGCCTAAGTTCTTGATGTCATAGACGATGTCGACGCCGGCCGCTGCCATTTCCTTGCCGCCCATACCGAGCAGTTCGATCTGCGGATCCAGTTCGCGCAGGGACCGAGCCAAATTGGCCCCGTGCAGGTCGCCCGACGCCTCACCGGCAGAAAACATGATTTTCATAGGCTCTCCTAAAAATTCTTATCGACAGCACAGATACAGATATCGTGGCGGTTGGCCAGGTCCAGGACTTCGTCCTGTTCGACGAAGAGCGTCCGGCCGGCTTCCATGGCCAGGACATTGCAATGGCTTTCAATCATGGACAAGATGGTCTGCTTGCCCACGGCAGGCACGTCGAAACGCGGGTCCTGGTTGGGCTTGGCCACTTTGACGACGACGGATTTTTCCCGTCCCAGGGCGCCGCCGCGGCGGATGCAGGCGTCGGTACCTTCGATGGCTTCGACAGCCATGACGGCCTTGTGCTTGACGACGACAGTCTGGCCGATGTCCATGCCGCCCATGGCCTTGGCCGTGACGAAACCGAAGCGGATATCGTCTTCTTCCGACGCCGTCGGTTTACGGCGCGACAAGACACCGCAAGACGGCATGAGGGGTTTCAGGTACAGTGTCTGGTCGACGACTTCCAGGCCATCTTTGGCCAGTTCTTCGACGATGGCCAGCATAATCGTATCGTCCTTGCGGTTGCGCAGTTTCGCCAACAGCTTGATAGCCCGCCAGTCAGGGAACTTCAAGCCTTTGAAGAGGATTTCCTTGGTGACCTTGCCAATCATGGTCACTTTGGCGACGCCATTCTTCTTGAGGGTCTTGATGACCTTATCCAGTTTGGCGACGTTGATTTCATAATAAGCATCTGCTTCGGCAGCCAGTTCCGGTTCGACATCACTGACGACGGCGATGACGACGACTTCGTGACCCAGCTGTTTGGCAGCGCGCATAAATTCTACAGGCAGTTTGCCGACACCGGCAAGCAATCCTACTTTTTCCATAGCAATCATCCTTATTCATAAAGAGAAATATTCATCTTTATATTATAACAAAAAAACAGGCCCCCTGTCAGCAAAAAAAGGGGCCATCGCAGACGCGACACCCCTTTTTAGCCAATAGCGGCTGCCTAATCTTTCGTTCCTCTGCAGATACCGCGGTCGGCATTGCGGAGGAAGCGGAGGAAATGTTCTACTTCTTCATAGCTGTCCAGTTCCTGTTCCATCTCGGCAATGGCCTGGCGCAAGTTCAGGCCGGAACGGTACAGGATGCGGAAAGCCTTCTTCAGTTCCCGGCGTACTTCTTCCGGAATCCCGGCCCGTGAAAGGCCGACACTGTTCAGCCCGATGCAACGGGCCGGCTGACCGTCGGCGATGACGAAGGGCGGAATATCCTGGACGACTTTTGCCAGGCCGCCGATCATGCTGTTGCGGCCGATCTTGACGAACTGATGGACGCCAGCGATGCCGCCGATGACGACGCGGTCTTCGACGGTGACGTGGCCGGCCAGGCCGGCGCAGTTGCTCATGATGACGTGATTGCCGACGACGCAGTTATGAGCCACATGAGTGCAGGCCTGGAAGAGGCAGTCGTTGCCGATGCGCGTTTCTTCACCTTCACCGGTGGCCGTACTGACGGTGACGAATTCCCGGAACACCGAGCGGTCGCCGATGATCAGGTAGCTCTTTTCACCGTGATATTTCAAATCCTGTGGTTCCGAACCGATGGAACAGCTCGGGAAAAACCGGCAGTCCTTACCGATCGTGGTCCAGCCGTCGATGGTAACGTGGGCCATGATTTCCGTACCATCGCCAATGGTAACGTGGGGCCCGATAACGGCATACGGCCCGATTTTGACACCGGCACCGATTTTTGCCTGCGGGTCTATAATAGCCGTCGGATGTATCATGCTCTGAGGCATGTTATTCGTTTCCTCGGTCATTAAAGTCACTCCTCGCTTCCCTGCCTGAGCGGCAGGCGCTTATTTTCAACCTAAATCACATATTATATACACTCGCAGAATACCAGTCCGGTTTTGCCGGGCAAAATCAGGCCTTTTCCCGCTATATTCCTCTGTATACTCGCAAATACGCCCATTTAGGCCGTTATTTAACATGCAGTAAAGATTTTTTAAATTTTTCTTAACTTATTTTTTCGTGTTCTGACCCGGCATGAGGGCAAAGAGGTATTCCCCTTCGGCACAGAGCGTGTCGCCGACGTGACACTGAGCCTTGACTTTGCCCATGCGGCCTTTGATCTTTTCGATGTCAGCCCGCATGACCAGCTGGTCGCCAGGGATGACGGGATGGCGGAAGCGCAGTTTGTCGATGCCCGTAAAGAACGGGATGAGGCCGCGGTTTTCTTCCGGATAGAGCAGGGCTACGCCGCCGACCTGGGCCATGGCTTCGGCGATGAGGACGCCGGGCATGACCGGTTTTCCCGGGAAATGGCCCTGGAAAAATTGTTCATCGAAGGTCGCATTCTTGATGCCGATGGCATATTTCATCGGTTCCAGTTCGATGATGCGGTCTACGAGCAGCATGGGATAGCGATGCGGCAAAATTTCCATAATATCAGTTACTTCCAAAGTCATGAGAATTCCTCCTTAATCACTGCATTTCTTCAAATATTTTATGAGTCAGCAGATTGTTCAGTTTATGGCTCGATTTGACGGCGATGATGTGCCCCCGGACAGGACGGCCGAGCAGGGACAGGTCGCCGATGATATCGAGGACCTTATGACGGACCAGTTCGTCGTCACAGCGGGGAACGGACAAGCACGACGTCTTATCGTAGACGACGACGTTTTCGATGGTGCCCCCTTTGCCGAGGCCTAATTTCTTGAGCATTTCCAATTCTTCCGTAAAGGCGATGGTGCGGGCAAAGGAAATGTCGCGGACATACGATTCCTTGGTAATCGTCGTGTCCAGGAACTGCACGCCCAGCATGGGGTGCGGGTTGATCGAAGTGAAGGTGATGCGGAAGCCATCATAGGGCACGATGGCGATGAATTTATCGTCCTCCTGGACGAGATGCTGTTTCTGGACGGCCAGCAGGCGGCGCGGTGCGTCCAGGTCACGGATTCCCGCTTCTTCGATGAGCTTGACAAAAGTCAGGCTGCTTCCGTCGGCGACGGGCGGTTCGACCGAATCCATTTCGACGAAGCAGTTATCCACTTCCATGCCGCTCAAGGCGGACAGCAGATGCTCTACTGTGAAGACCTTGGCTTCCCCGTTTTCCAACGTCGTCGCCCGCATTGTATTGGTTACATTCGTGAGATGGGCTTGTACAGACGGTCTGCCGGGCAAATCCGTCCGGATAAAGACGATGCCTGTATCAGCCGGAGCCGGGCGCAATACCATATGAACTTCATTCGCAGCATGCAGGCCGATGCCGTTATATGAAACGTCATGAGCCAGCGTCGTTTGTGCTACTATTGACATAGGCAGGCCCCTCCTTTCCTGTTACGAGTAAGATAATTTTTTTCATACTTTTTTATTATACCTTATTTATAGGGTGTATGACAAGGGTGTTGTTCGTGGTTTCGGCCTGCGGCCTAGTGGTTCGTGGTTCGCGCCCCACCTAATTCCTTGCAAACGAAAAGGAGCCGCCCCAGGGGACAGCTCCTTTTCGTTCAATCGCTTTTTACTTCAATAGTTCATAGACAGAGGCGACGACGTCGTTCCAGGTTTCAATCTGGGCCTGTTCCCCATCCATGGTGGCTTTGCCGGCTTTACACTGGCGGGCCACGGACTGAGGCGACGTGCCGTTATACGTGTTACGCTGCTTAACGCAGGTTTCGATATCCAAGTAGTGATGGATGTCTTCTGCGAAGAGCGGGCTCATGGCCTGCAATTCCTGCAGCGATAACTGCTGTAATACCTTGCCCTGTTCGATGCAGTAGTGGACGGCCTTGCCGACGACGGCATGGGCTTCCCGGAAAGGAAGGCCTTTCTTGGCCAGGTAGTCGGCCATATCCGTCGCATTGGAAAAGTCGCTTTCCAGCACTTCCCGCATATGTTTGCCATTGACGGTCATCTTGTCGATCATGGCCGCATAGATGGTCAGGGCGAATTTCAAATTATCGATGGCATCGAAGACGCCTTCTTTATCTTCCTGCATATCCTTGTCGTAGGCCATGGGGATGCCCTTCATCATGGTCAGGACCCCCATAAGGTGGCCGTAGAACCGGCCCGTCTTGCCGCGGACGAGTTCGCAGATGTCGGGATTCTTCTTCTGGGGCATGATGGACGAGCCCGTGCAGTGGGAATCGTCGAGTTCGATGAACTTGAATTCCGAACTGGACCAGAGGATGAATTCTTCCGACAAACGGCTGAGGTGCATCATCAGGACGGCTGCGAATTCCAGGAAGGCGATGATGTAGTCCCGGTCGCTGACGGCATCGAGACTGTTGTCGTAAATCTTGCCGAAATGCAGGGTCTTGGCGACGAAAGGCTGGTCGAGGGGATACGTCGTGCCAGCCAGGGCACCGGCGCCGAGGGGCATGATATCGGCCATGTCCCAGGCGTATTTCAAGTGGATGAAGTCACGGGACAGCATGGAGAAATAGGCCATGAGGTGGTGGCTGAAGAGGATCGGCTGGGCCCGCTGGAGGTGGGTATAGCCCGGCATGATGACGTCGCTGTACTTTTCTGCAGCCTTGACCAGCGATTCCTGGAGCTTGACCAGGAGCTTGGCGACGGCGGCGATTTCGCGGCGGACATACATGTGCGTATCCAAGGCGACCTGATCGTTGCGGCTGCGGCCGGTATGCAGGCGCTTGCCGGCTTCGCCGATGGCATCGGTCAGTCGTTTTTCGATGTTCATGTGGATGTCTTCCAGCTCGACGGAGAAATCGAAATTCCCGTCTTCGATCTGCTGGAAAATAGCCTTCAAGCCCTTGACGATGGCGTCTTTGTCTTCCTGGGAGATGATGCCCTGTTTGGCCAGCATCGTCGCATGGGCAATGCTGCCGCAGATATCTTCAGCATACATGCGGCAATCGAACTGGATGGACGCATTGAATTCTTCTACACTTTTATCCGTGGCCTTGGTAAAACGGCCGCCCCATAACTTCATACGAATCGCTCCTTATTTACCCTGTTTTTCTACGTGCTGTTTCATGAGGGCCCGCATCTTGAGCGGCAGGCCGAAGAGGTTGATGAAGCCTTCGGCATCGGTCTGGTCATATACGTCGTCTTCGCCGAAGGTGACGAATTCTTCGTTGTACAAGGAGTACGGCGATGTAGAACCAGCGCTGATGATGTTGCCCTTATAGAGTTTCAATGTAACCTGGCCGGTAACGGTCTTCTGCGTTTCATCGACGAAAGCCGACAGGGCTTCGCGGAGCGGCGAGAACCATTTGCCGTCATAGACGAGTTCGGCAAATTTGTTGGCCACATTTTCTTTATAGTGATACGTGTCGCGGTCGAGGCAGAGGTATTCCAATTCTCTGTGAGCATACATGATGATGGCACCGCCCGGGTTTTCATAGATGCCACGGCTCTTCATGCCGACCAGCCGGTTTTCGACGATATCGACGATGCCGACGCCGTTGCGGGCACCGATTTCATTGAGGGCCGTAATGAGTTCGACAGCGCCCAGTTTCTGACCGTTGACGGCAACAGGGACGCCCTGTTCAAAGTCGATCTTGACGTATTCCGGAGCATCCGGAGCCTGTTCCGGCGTCTTGGTGACCATGTAGACCATGTCTTTCGGGGCATTGGCCGGGTTTTCCAGGTCGTCCCCTTCATGGCTCAGGTGCCAGATGTTCCAGTCCATGCTGTAGGGATAGGGATTTTCTTCGGACTGATAGTCGATGGGGACGTTGTGGGCTTCAGCGTATTTCAGTTCGTCTTCACGGGATTTGAGGTCCCACATCCGCCAGGGAGCGATGAGGGTCATTTCCGGAGCCAGGGCTTTGACGGTCAATTCAAAGCGGACCTGGTCGTTGCCCTTGCCCGTAGCGCCGTGAGCGATGGCATCGGCGCCTTCTTTCTTGGCGACTTCGACGAGTTTCTTGGAAATAAGGGGCCGAGCGAAGGACGTGCCCAAGAGGTATTTGCCTTCATAGACAGCACCGGCTTTGACCGTCGGCCAAACGTACTGTTCCATGAATTCTTTTTTGATGTCCATAACATAGACTTTGGAAGCGCCCGAAGCATAGGCTTTCTTTTCAATGGCTTCAAAGTCGTCCGGCTGGCCGACGTCGGCGCAGGCAGCGATGACTTCGGCGCCAGGATAGTTTTCCTTCAGCCAGGGAATGATGACCGACGTATCGAGGCCGCCGGAATAAGCCAGGACAATTTTTTTAATATCTTTTTTCGTATTACTCATGATGATTTCCTCCTCTATCTGATGAACCAAAGCGATTGATTTGTGTTTGTTTCTGTCTACGTTTGATAGTATACACCCAACTGAAATATTATGCAAGTATATTGCATAAAAAATTTGCAAACTTTTTTTACAGGCCTGTCAATTCCCTCGCCCTGCAAAGTATAGTATAATAAAAGTGTTTAGTAGGAGGAATTCAATGAAACTAAAATACATCGCCATCTTTGCCCTGGCCTTTGCCATCTGTGCCGGCTGGAACCTTCTCTTCGACGCGCCGAAAACGGCCAAGCCTGCCGTCGAGACGGCGGCCAAGCTCCAAGAAGAAAAGGAACCGCAGGGAAGCTGGCCGGCACCGCTGCGGCCGCTGGAAATCCGGATCTATCCGTACCTGCACTTCCACGAAGCTATGGACAACAAGATCAAGAAAATCCCCGTCTACGTAGCCATCAACGCCATTTCCAAGCCCATGCAACATGCCGTCGTCGCCACGGAAGACCGCCGCTTCTACGACCACGGTGCCATCGACCCGATCGGCATCATCCGGGCCGTCCTGGTCAACATCGAATCCGGTGAGACCGTCGAAGGCGGCAGCACCATCAGCCAGCAGGTCGTCAAGAATGTTTTCCTTTCCCAGGACCGGACCATGGCCCGCAAGGCCCAGGAATTCGTCATGGCCTTCTTGCTGGAACATTACTACAGCAAAGATGAAATCCTGGAAATCTATTTGAATACGGCCTATTTCGGCGCCAACGCCACGGGCATCGACGACGCGGCCCGGACATATTTCACGACGACGCCGGAAAAACTGGACCTGGCCCAGGCATCCATGCTGGCCGGTCTGGTACAGGCGCCGACCTACTATAATCCCCTGAAAAATTACGACGCTGCCAAAGCCCGGCAGAAAACAGTCCTGACCTTGATGGCAGAACAAGGCTATATCAGCCCGGAACAAGGCGCAGAAGCTTATAAAAAAGAGATTCTCGAACGAAAGTAGCTGCTATCAGGCGGGACGCCCTCGTAACGAGCATCCGGCGTCTGTAGTAGGGGCCGTCCCAAAGGGCGGCCCGCTGTGAGATTCAGATACAGGCCATTTAGGATGATGGCAAGCTTTTTTACCGCGAGTCATTCGTCATGGTAAGGGAATGCACATAATTCAAGGCGGGACGCCCTATGGGCGTCCCCTACAGCATAAAAAAGGCGCTGTCTTCATGCGACAGCGCCTTTTCTGCTGCTTACTGGCCTTTGAGGCGGCTCAATGTATCCTGGGCAAAGGCCTTGGCCCTGTCCAGGTGCAGGTCTTCCCCCGCTTCCGGCCGATGCATGTACTTGTCCTTGTCCGTCCAGGCGACGTACGTCCCGATGACGCCGCTGCCAGGCTTGAGGAGCTCTACGGCACTGCGCAGGTGCTTGGAGGCCTGGTCCGAATAGGGATCGTCGTAGAGCGTGGCAAAGACGGCGACGTGGTCGTTGCCGATTTTCTTCAACGCTTCCTGCCCTTTAGGATCCGCCTGGTTCTCGTCGATCCAAAAACCGGCAAAGACGCAGTCATACGATGAAAAGTCATCGGGCATGTCGTCGACACTGACGCAGAGCGTCCCCTGCGGAAGGCCTGCGGCGATGGCATGTGCAATTTGTTCAATACGTCCGGTCTGAGAAGAATACACAACAATGGCGTTCATCATAACATCTCCTTTTTATATTTTGATACTAATTATCGTTTTATGTACTACTAGTATAACATAAAAAGGCTGCCATTGTCCAATAGTTAATTTATAATTTTAAGCTGTTTCTTTATAGTTTAAAGTAATACGTTTAAGTGAATCTCTCAGACCGCCTTCAGCGGCCAGCTCCCCTATCAGGGGATCCTTTCGTCCTGTCGCATGATAACGTAAACGGGCGCCCCACGTGGGCGCCCCTACAACTTAAACTTATTTAGTTTTCTTCGATGACTTTCCCCGGGTTGAGGATCCATTTCGGGTCGACAGCGCTTTTGATGGTCTTCATGAGGTCCAATTCGGCCGGATCCGTATATTCTTCCATGTATTTCAGGCGCTTCAAGCCGATGCCGTGTTCACCGGACAGGCGGCCGCCCAAGCCGTAGACGTATTTATACGCTTTGGCCCGGAATTCCTTCAGCTGTTTTTCCCAGTCTTCGTCGCTCATATCGCATTTGAGGATCTGGAAATGGAGGTTGCCGTCACCGGCGTGGGCCAGGCAGAAGACGCGGAAATCGTAGTTCTTGCTTTCCTTGACCAGGGTCTGGATGCAGTCGGCGATTTTCGTGACCGGAACGACCAAGTCTTCCGACGTGGCGACTTTCGAGAAGACGCGCGTGCTTTCCAGGCAGTTGCGGCGTACTTTCCAGACGCGGTCGTCGGCTTCGACGATGTCCGTAGCCCCACATTCTTCACAGACAGCGGCCAATTTTTCCATTTTATCGTCCAATTCGTCTTCGTTGAAGGTTTCGATGGAAATGATATCATAACAGCCATCTTCGTAGTGAGGCAGTTTCAAGTCGCTGTAATCGCTGGCGCTGCGGACGAAGTTGTTATCCATGAATTCGACAGATGTCGGGTTGAGGCCGGCTTTAATCAGTTTCGGTACCAGAGCCGTCGCCTTGGCCAAGTCCGTGAAGACGGCCAGGACGTCGAGTTTATACGGCGGCAAGGGAACGAGCTTCAACGTTGCCTTGGTGATGATGCCCAAGGTTCCTTCGGAACCGATGATAAGCTGGTCCAGGCAGAAGCCGGTCGAGCATTTCTTTAAAGTAGCGCCGAGGTTGACGATCTTGCCCGTCGGCAGGACGGCTTCGATGGAGTAGACCTGGTGGCGCGTCGTGCCATAGCGGACGGCTTTGTTACCGCCGGCGTTGGTAGCCAGGTTGCCGCCGATGAGGCAGCTGTCGGAGCTGCACGGGTCACCGGCATAGAGCAGGCCCTTTTCGCGGGCTGCATTCTGGATGTCGATAGTGCGGACACCGGCTTCGACGGTCATATACATGCCATCTTCGTTCAATTCGATGATGTGGTTCATCCGTTCCATGAGCAGGACGATGCCTTTATAAGCCGGAACGGCGCCGCAGCTGACGCTGGTGCCGGCACTGCGCGGCGTGACCGGGACGTCGAAGCGGTTGGCGATCTTCATGATTTCCGAAACTTCCTGGGTATTAGCCGGCAGGACGACGACTTCCGGCGTCTTCCAGAAGGACGGTGCCAGGCTTTCATCGGATTTATAGATGTCCAGGACATCGGCATCGGTCTTTACATATTTATCACCGACGACGGCTTTCAAAGCGTCGATGACTTCAGCTGTAACCGGATTATATTCTTTCATTGTAAGAACCCCTTTACTTTTTAATGAAAATGGAACTATCATTTCACCTATTGCAACTATTTCTCGTGAATTATGAATATTATAGTACACAAGGCGCCATTTGTCTTGGAATTTATAAAAAAAAGATATACAGTTTAGTCATTTTATTTCATGCATAAGAGTAATGAATTTAGTAAAACGTATAACCACAGGGCATAAAAAGAGACTGCCGCATTAAGACAGTCTCTTTTTTGAGTATTAAGTTTGCAGTTTGTAGTTTTTAGCAGATGGTTTTAAATTTAAAGCCATTTTCTGCAAACTACAAACTCTGTACTACAAACTATAAAGTAAAAAGGACAACGTGTACAGCACTATTACAGACGGGCCGCCTTAACAGGACGGCCCCTACGAACTAGCCACTAGCCACCAGCCACTAATCCCTACTGCCGAACGGGGAAGGTGGCGGCAGCGTGGCCCATGACAGTGACTTTGTAGTCCTCGGGCAAATCGGCCTGAGCCTTTTCCCAGGCTTCTTCCAGTGTGGCTGCCGGGATGAGGCCGCTGTGGCGGATGATGTCGAAGTTTTCCGGACGCGTGACGACGTAGACGGCCTTCATGGAACGGAAAATGCAATGCGATTTGAAAGCGACGAAGGCGGGAATGGAAAAGTCTGCCCGCAAATCCTTTTCAAGGGCTTCCATGTCGCTGCGGAAGAACCAGTCCGTAAAGATGGCCGGTTCTTTGATATCCGGGCAGTCCAGAGTCAGGATCATCGTGCCGCCCGGCTTGGTGGCGAAGACGGCGTTCATGGGCGCCTTCATGCTCTGGTAGAGGTTCATGTCCTTGGGATAGCCGCCGGCCGATGCGATGGTAATATCCGCCAGTTCCTGGATGGGAACACTGGCGATGTGCAGCAAGTCGTCACAGCCTTTTTTCCAGGCATCGTACCAATGGCCGCCGACGACTTCATAGAGATCGCCGTCTGCAGAAAAGACGGTGTTGACCAGAAAACAGGGATTGAGCAGGGCTGCGGCCTGTTTCATATCGTCGTGGAGGGGATTGTCTTCCAACAGACTCGTTTCGCATCGGGGATTGCAGCCGCCGCCAAAGGTATCGGTCAAGGCCATGGCGTGGTTGCGCATAATCGTTTCATAGCTGGCAACACCGGGCAGGACGGCTTTGCGTCCGCCGCCAAAACCGGCCATGGGATGGAAGGATACGGCGCCGGTCAAGATGACTTTATCGGCCTGGACGACGTGCGAGTCGAGATAGACGTCATTGCCATGCGTCGTCGTCCCGATTTTGGTCAGCTGCGACGCATTGCGGCAGTCGTGGCTGACGACTTTGACGCGCTTGACCATGTCTTCGCCGCAGACGATGATGTCTTCTTCCGGCGTATGGGCCCGGTGCGTCCCCTGGGCCGTGACGACGGTAATCTGTTCGTCCCGGACGCCGGCCTGGTTCAATTCATCGACGATGACCGGCAGCATCTGTGCCGTATGGACCAGACGGGTAATGTCACTGACGACGATAGCTACCGTATCGCCGGCCTGGACGACGTCTTTGAGCGGTGCGCTGCCGATAGGGTGGCGCAGAGCCTGTCGAATGGCTTCCTGTTCATCGGCTACGGCATCGACGGGATTGCCGTGCAGGTCATACAATACGTGTGCTTCATCGAGCGAAACGGTCTGTGTACCCTTCCCAAAGGGAAGAGAAAAAGTCTTCATCATAAAAAATACCCCTCTTTAATATAAATATAGTTTTAGAACAAGTTCCAGCGTCCCATGTACAAGGCGACCAGGGAGCGGATAAACAGACAGACGAACAAGATGTAGGTCAGGATATACAAAAAGTTTTCAAAGTCATCCATATGTTCCGACTTCTCGTGGACATGGCGGAAATGGTTCAAGAGAAAATGTCCCATCCGATGGTCGCTTCCTTTCCTTATTCTCCGCCGTGCGGAAATAATTCATGAACGCGCCGGGCCGACTCTTCGTCTTTGCTGATGCCCTTGAGCAGGGTCCGTTCGGAATTTTCCATGTGCTTCTTGGCAACTTTGCGGGCCATGGCACTGTTGTGGTCGGCAATGTTTTCCACCATCTGCCGATGTTCTTCCCACGTCGCTGCCAGGCGGCCGGGATAGTGCATGGAAATGGAGCGGAAGCGCAGCATCTGTTCGCGCAGATTATTGAGTATATCGACGAGGCGCTGGTTCCGGCTGGCATGATAGAGGACGTCATGGAAACGGACGTCGGCATCGACGATCTTATCGAATTCGTCGTTGTCGATATATTCGTTGATTTCGACGAGGATCCGTTCCAGGTATTCCAGTTCGTCCGGCGTGATCCGTTCAGCTGCCAGGCCGGCTGCCAGTTCTTCCAGGGCGCTGCGGATTTCGAAGACCTGGGCGATATCCTTCAAGGAAATATCGGCGACATACGTCCCGCGCCGGGGAACCATGACGACGAAGCCTTCCAGTTCCAATTTGCGGATAGCTTCGCGGATTGGCGTCCGGCTGACGCCGAGTTCATCGGCCAGCTGGATTTCCATGAGCCGTTCCCCCGGTTTGAGTACGCCGTCCTTGATGGCCTGGCGCAGGGTTTCGCTGACGACTTCGCGCAGCGGCTTATAAGCATCTAATTTAATCGGTTCTAATGCATGTTGTCTTTTCGTGGTTTTCATCGTTCTATCTCTCACCTTCCACTCGTTTCACTATGGCCGTCATATATACGTCGACATCATGCCACGCCGCCGTCTGGCTGCGGACGGCCTCTTCCTGTCCAGGCGGGACCAGGGCAAATACTGTCGGCCCACTGCCGGCCATGAGCGGCTGCAGTCCTAACGCGGTCAGACGCTGCTGACAATCGGCGACTTGCGGCACATTGGGAATGACCAGTTCCTCAAAGGTATTCCCCATGGCCGCCGTCAATCCCTGGAAATCGCCGGCCCGGACGGCCTGCTCGACGGCATCGACAGCGACGGACGCCGTATGGCTCCGGTTATCGAACAGGGCATAGGCCTGTTTGGTCTGTACGGGCACGCGGGGATGGACGATGACCACAGGCCACGCCGGCAGGGGCGGCAGGCGTTTCAGTTCCTCGCCGATACCGGTACCGCGCATGGTGCCGCCACAGATGCAGAAAGGCACGTCGGCGCCGAGGCCGGCACCGATGCGGCAGAGTTCTTTTTCTGACAGCCCCAGACCCCAAAGGCGGTTGAGGCCGCGCAGGACAGCGGCGCAATCGGTACTGCCGCCGGCCAGTCCGGCGGCGATGGGGATATGCTTTTCGATGTGGATGGCCACCTGTTGATTGTCCTTTTTATACGGACAAAGCGCCTTCCAAGCCTTATAGGCCAGATTCGTTTCGTCACAGGCCAGCGACGGCTGCGAACAAGTGAGCTCGAACGCATCGGCTTCGCTCACGGTCACGGCATCGCAAAGGCCTATCGATTGAAAGATAGTATCAATATTGTGATAACCATCGGCACGACGGCCAGTTATGGCCAGGGCCAGATTAATTTTCCCATATCCTTTTTCTACTATATTCATCATACTTTCACTCCGTGCATAAAATGTGCATTGTCTTATTGATTAAAATTTTTCCTATGTTATAATGAGACGACAGCAGAGAACAGCGCCCTTTGCGCATCCTCTGTGAATGCACACTTTCATCATTATACTATAATGATTATACCGTTTTTTCCTTTACTTTACAATTCTTCATTCAATACGGAGGAAAAAAAATTATGAAAACCCTGACTTCACCTACCCTTTGGGAATTAGCCGTCCCCTACCTGGCGTCCTTTGTCGGCAGCCTGGTCGTCGCCATCGGCATGAACGCCTTCTTCATCCCCTTCCAGTTATTGAGCAGCGGCCTCAGCGGGATAGCTATCATGTTCTACTTCCTGACCGGCCTCCCCGTCGGCATTGGCATCTTCATCCTCAACATCCCGATCATGATCGCCTGCTACAAATTCATGGGCCGCAGCTATACGGTCCTAAGTATCGTCGGCACGATCATGCTCTCGGTCCTGGTCGACGTCACGTCCTTCCTGTCGACATGGAACATCATGCACGATGCCATGCTGTCATCCATTACCGGCGGCATCCTGTCGGGTATCGGCTTCGGCATCATCTACAAATACAACGGCAACAGCGGCGGCCTGGATGTCATCGGTGCCATCGTCAAGAAATATTATTCCCTGGAAATGGGTACGGTCACGATGATCCTCAATCTGGTCATCCTCCTGGCCGCAGCCTGGCTCTTCTCCCTGGAACGAGCCGTCCTGACCTTCGTCGCCATCTACATCGCCGCCTTCATTACCAACAAAGTCGTCATCGGCCTGAAACAGCGTAAAAGCGTCATCATCATTTCCAACCGGGCCACGCCGATCGCCCAGGTCCTCATGCGCTACGTCGGCCACGGCGCCACCTATCTCCACGGCCAGGGCGCCTATACCATGCAGGATAAACGGGTCATCTACGCCGTCATCAAACTGACCGAAGTGGCCAAGGTCAAAGAAATCGTCAACAAGCTCGATCCCCAGGCCTTCATGATCATCAGCGACGCCTCGGAAGTCGTAGGCCGCGGCTTCACGACATCGCCCGTCAAATACCACCAGTATCCCGGCGATGCCCTCTCCATGCCGCATACGAAAAAGAACATGCCGCCGGAATATTGAGGCTGCATCTATACTTGATTTATTACCGTGACATGGTAAAATAAAAATAGAGATAGCCCGATGGTGGTGCATCGGCTCTCCTCGATGAATTTTATACGTGAAGAAGGCCGTGTACCGCAAGTACGCGGTTTTTTTCATGCTACAAGCTTATCGCTTGGTTGCTGAAATAATCAGCACTACCAGAGTTGCGAACGCAATCATCAGTGACAATGATTCGTATACACTCATGCTGATCACCCCGCTTTCGCGAGGAAAATCGAATACATCAGACTATCCCATAGGTGTTAGTATATCAAATTTGTTGCAAGAAAAAAAGGGGCCGCCGCATGATAGCATAAACCATCATGCGGCGGCCCCGACATATCACATATCACATATCACGAACCTGGCACTGTACGAAATTCCCACATATACGAAAGCGGGCGCCCTACGTGGGCGCCCCTACAAATTACTAAATACGGATTTCGTTGGTATCGCGGTAGATGAGCCATTCGGCGATATTGTTGGCGTGGTCGGCCATGCGCTCGATGTATTTGATGACCAGGACCAGGTCGATGTAATCCTTGGAGTTTTCCGGATGAGCCGCCATTTCGGCAGCCAAGGTTTCCATGAGGTTATTGAAAGCCTGGTCGACGATATCGTCTTTATCGCGCATGAGGCTGGCCTGAGACGAAGTACCCCGTTCTTTGTAGAAATCGATGACATCGCTGACCATGGAGGCCATGACGCCGTACATTTCTTTAATGCCCTGCGGCAAGGGTACGTTGTGATGGGTCTGTTCCAAATGGATGACGTAGTGGCTGATGTCGGCGCAGTGATCGGCAATCCGTTCTAAGTCGGAGAGGATTTTCAACGTCGCCATCAAGCTCCGATAGTCAGCCGCTACGGGACCCTGCATCATACTGATAGTCAAGTCTTTCTTCATACAGTTCTTGACCAAATCATCGATGACATCGTCGCCATCGTAAATGCGCTGAGCCAATTCGATGTCCTTGTCTTCCAGCGCTTTCCAGGCATTTTCGACGGCCTGTTCGACCTTCATGCCCAGGTTAATCATATCATTTTTCAATTCTGCTACGGATTTTTCGTAAACTTCCAGCATAAGTCCCTTTCCTCCTCTTAGCCGAAACGGCCGGTAATGTATTCTTCCGTCTTAGGATTGGACGGATTGGTGAACATATCCAGGGTGTTATCGTATTCAATGAGTTCGCCTAAGAGGAAAAATGCTGTCTTGTCAGAAATGCGGCGAGCCTGCTGCATACTGTGTGTGACGATGACAATGGTATATTTTTCCTTCAGTTCCAAGGCCAGGTCTTCGATTTTCTGCGTCGAAATCGGATCCAGTGCCGATGTCGGTTCGTCCATGAGGATGACTGACGGATCCGCTGCCAAGGTACGGGCAATGCAGAGACGCTGCTGCTGGCCGCCGGAGAGGCCGAGGGCGCTCTTACTGAGGCGGTCCTTCATTTCATCCCAGCAGGCAGCCTGGCGCAGGCTCTTTTCGACGATAGCATCGAGCTGCTTCTTATCCTTGATGCCCTGGATACGCGGACCATAAGCGATATTTTCATAGATGCTCTTCGGGAACGGCGTCGGCTGCTGGAAGACCATGCCGACACGGTAACGCAGGGCCAGGGGGTCGACTTCCTTGAAGATATCCTTGCCTTCAAAGCGGATATCGCCAGTGACCCGGCAGCCTTCGACCCAGTCGTTCATGCGGTTCAGCGTCTTGAGGAACGTCGACTTGCCGCAGCCCGACGGGCCGATGAGGGCTGTAATTTCATTTTTCTTGATTTTCATGTTAATGTCTTTCAAGGCCTGGAACTCATTATAGAAGAGGTCCATGTGGCTGACATCAAAAGTATATTCCGCCGTACCCGTAGCAGCCTGTGCGCCTTCCTGTACGGCTTCTGCAGCCCGTTTCTTTTCAATCGTCGCTGCGGCAAAGCCGGTCAGCGTCGTAGTCATTTCTGCCATTATTTATTTCCTCCCATTTTCTTGTCAATTCGATAGCTGAAGTAGCGTGCAGCCAGACTGAAGACGAGGACCATGATCATCAGGATGGCCGACGACGCAGCAGCCTGCTGGGCAGCGTCTGCATGAAGGGCTTCCGTACGCAGGGCCCAGATGTGAAGGGCCAGGGTTTCGCCGGGACGGAAGGGATTGAGCGGACACGACGTGGCCGTAATATCCCAGTTCGTCCAGTCGATATCTGTCGACATACCGGCCGTGAACATCAGGGCAGCGGCTTCACCGAAGCCACGGCCGGCGGCCAGGATGAGGCCGGTCATGATGCGCGGGAAGCAGGCCGGCAAGAGGACGTGCCAGATAGTCTGCCAATGAGAGGCACCCAGGCCCAGGCTGCCGTTGCGGTAGCTCGGCGGCAAGTTGCGCAGGGCGTCTTCGGTAACGGACGTGACCAAAGGCAGGGTCAAGATGGATACGGCCAGGGCGCCGGCCATGAGGTTCCACTGAGAACCGGTCATGACGATGAAGACCAGGTAGCCGAACAAGCCGACGACGATAGACGGCAGGGAGGCCAGTGTTTCGACGGCCATGCGGACCCAATGAGTGATGCGCCCTTTCTTGGCGTATTCGGCCAGGAAGATACCGGCCGGGATCCCCGTAATGGTACTGGCGACGAGAGCCAGGACGACGAGGTAAATCGTATTGAAGAACATGTTCCCCAGACCGGTCGGGCTGAAGGACAAGAGCTGCGGTGTCATGCCGCTGACGCCGCTGACGACGACGTAGAGGACAAAGGCGATGAGCAGGATGACGGCAAAGGCGGCACCGCCGGTAAAGATGGCCGTCATCATTTTATCTTTCTGTTTTTTCGTTTCGATACTTGTCATATTAACTCCGTCCTCCTTTTAATTCGGAAGCGGCATTGATCTGGTGGATTACAAAGATGAACAGGAACGACAGCAGGAACAGGACCAGAGCCATCGTCCACAAAGCAGCGTTGTATTCGCCGCCTTCCATGGCGCCGCCCATATCGGCCGAAATAGCCGTCGTCAGCGTGCTGGCCGGCAGGAACAGGGACGTCGGGAAGACTTTCATCTGGCCGATGACCATGGCGACAGCCAGGGCTTCGCCCAAAGCGCGGGCCAGGCCCAGGATGATGCCGGTGAAGATACCGCTCTTGGCGGCCGGAAGTACGACGTAGGCAATCGTTTCCCAGCGCGTCGCGCCGAGGCCATAAGAAGCTTCACGCCACGACTTGGGCACGGCGGCCATGGCATCGGCGGCCATGGTCGTAATGGTCGGGAAAATCATGATAGCCAGGACAATGCCGGCAGCTAAAACGGAAAAGCCAAAAGGCATGGGGAAAATATGACGCAATGCCGGAATGAGGACGGTCATGCCGACGAAGCCATAGACAACCGACGGGATACCTGTGAACAATTCGATAGCCGGCTGAATGAGGCGGCGCCGCTGGGGCGTCGCGATTTCCGTCATGTAAATGGACGATGCCAGACTGAAAGGCAGGGAAAGGATCAGCGACAAGAGACAGGTGACCAGCGAGCCAGCCAGGAACATAGCTGCGCCGACCTGACCGCCGCCTTCCGCCGTATCGCTAGGCTTCCACTGACCGGAAAAAAGGAATTCCGTCACGCTGTGGCCAAATGTGAAAAATGTATCTGTACCTTTAATGAAGAGAAAAGCGCCAATGAGAAGCGGCACCAGTGCCATACCGATGCCGCAAATAGTGATGAACGTTTTGGCTGCTTTCTCGTTGCGGTGAGCCCGTTGGACTACCGTTTCGATTGCATTCATACCCGTTCCTCCAGTAAATTAGTGAACTTCTTTGGTCTGCATCTTCGAGCTTACGCCATAGCCGAGTTCTTCGATGCGTTTGCCGTAATCAGCGCCTGTGATGTATTCGATGAAGGCCTTGACGGCAGCTTTCGGTTCTTTGCTGGTGTAGATGTGTTCATAACCCCATACACTGTATGTACCGTTATAGGTGTTTTCCAGTGTCGGAGCTACGCCATCGATAGAAACGGAATCGACCGTGTCGTTATTGAGCAGATACGGCAGAGCGACATAGCCGATAGCGCCCGGATTCTGAGCGACGCTCTGGATGAGGATACCGGAGTTATCCGTTTCCAGGGATTTGTTGTCCGCTTCTTCAGCACCGTTGATAGCGTACTGTTTGAACAGGGCACGCGTACCGGACGTCTTCGGGCGGGTAACCAGGACGATAGGCATGTCTTTGCCGCCGACATCTTTCCAGTTGGTGACTTTGGCCGTGAATACGTCCTGCAACTGCTGACGGGTCAAGTTCTTGACGCCGACGTCTTTATTGATGATCGTAGCGACTGTCATGACACAGACTTTGTGGTCTTCCAGCTTTTCAGCTTTGGCTTTGTCCAGTTTCGTTTCAGCCGGTACGTCGGAGTTACCCATATCGACAGAACCATCGGAAACCTGTTTCAGACCCGTGCCAGAACCGCCGGCATTAAGGGTGATCGTAACGTCCTTATTGTTGGCCTTGAATTTTTCGGCAGCATCTTTGACCAACGGCAGCAAAGCCGAAGAACCAGAACCGGTAATGCTTTCGGAAACGGCAGCGCCTTTCCCGGAATCAGCTTTCTGCTGACTTCCGCAACCGGCAGCCCCAATGGCCATGGTAGCAGCTAAGGCGACAAGAACTAACTTTTTCCACTTCATAAAAAATCCTCTCCTTTAAATAAACGAATCTGAGATGTTCCTGATTCTGAATACAGTCTTATCCTACCAAGGAGATGTAAGGACTTTATGTATGTATTGTAAAATATTGTAAAAAAAGAGGCTGTCGCATTAAGACAGCCTCTTTTTTCTGTAGGGGCGTCCCGTGGGGCGCCCGCTGCGTTGCCACGTGCAAGCCCCTACGAATTCCCCCTACATCGGCAGGGTGACGGTGATGGTCGTGCCTTCGTTTTCTTTGCTGTTCAAGGCAATGGTACCGTGATGCTGTTCGACGATGTGCTTGACGATGGCCAGGCCCAGGCCCGTCCCCTTGATCTTGCGGGAACGGCTGGAATCGGCCCGGTAAAAGCGTTCAAAGACGCGCTGCTGTTTATCTTCCGGGATGCCGATGCCCGTGTCGCGGATGATGAAGAAGGCCTTGTGGTCGTCGTGGCGGACATCGATGTAGACATGGCCGCCAGGCCGGTTGTACTTGACGGCATTATCGATAAGGTTCATGATCATTTCCCGAAACAGGCCGCGGTCCGCCCATACTTCCGTATCGTCCATGGTACAGTGGACAGTGACTTTCTTTTCCATCAGGACCGGTTCCATGAATTCTACGATATCCTGAATCAAACCGCTGAGGCGCAGCCGTTCGGGATGGATTTGGCGCTTGCCGTCTTCGATGCGGGCCAGGTGCATGATTTCTTCGATCATCTGCAAGAGGCGCAGGGCTTCCTTGCGGATGAGTGTGCCGAAATGGATGACATCGTCTTTATTCTTGAAAATGCCCGTCGACAAAACTTCGGCAAAGCCGCTGATCGATGTGAGGGGCGTCTTCAGTTCATGCGATACGTTGGACGTGAATTCCCGGCGCAGCTGTTCCCGGTGCTCCTGTTCGGTCACGTCGTCGATGATGAAGAGCATGCCATAGAAATCATCATCTTTATAGACAGGCTGGATGGTCAGCAGGTACAGTCGGTCGGCCCGGGTCAGTTTCACGTCACAGGCACTGTCGATGTGCTGCAGCGTATTCCAGGATACATCGGGCAGGAGTTCCTTCAGATTGCGCTGCAAGACGTCCTGGGTCTGGCCGGCTCCGAGGAAATGGGCGGCCCGCAGGTTGAGACCGGCAATGCCGCAGGCCTGGTCCGTCAGGATGACGCCTTCCTGGAGATTTTCCATGATGAGGCGCATGATATTGCGTTGCTGTTCGAGGCTGCGCATATTGTCGGTAATGGTCTGGCTCTGCAAAAAAATCTTATCGACCAAAGGCTGCAATTCATGGTCGACCCGCGGCGGCTGCACCATCTTCACGTCGGTGTCGTTGATCTGGCGGATGAACCGGGCCGTCTGCCGAAGCGGGCTGAGGAGGCTCGCCGTCAGCAAGCGCGACACCTTGATGCAGGCCAGGGCCGACAAGCCCAGGAGCAGCAGCGCCCAGGGCAGGAGGCTGAGGAAGTGGGCGTAAAAAGTATCCCGTTCCAGACTGACCCGCAGAATCGTCCCGTCGGGCAGTTTCTTAGCATAATAATAGAGGGCCTTGGATACGGTCTGGGAATCGCGGACGGCCGTCCCCTTGCCGTTCTCGATGGCCGCTTGGACTTCCGGCCGGGCCAGGTGATTTTCCATGACCCCTTTGTCATAGTCCGATTCAAAGAGGACATCGCCATCGGTATTGATCCAGGTAATGCGCAGGCCATCCGTCTCGTGGACGCCGAGTTTCTTCAAATACAAGGACGTATCCTTCCCTTCCTCGATCGTCGTCTCGACGACGTCCATGGCCATGACCAGTTCCTGCTGTATCTGGTGCTGCGTGGAGTTCCAGAAGAACCACGTCGAAATGAGCAGGGTCACGGCCATACAGGCCAGCCCCATGGTCAGCAGGCTGAGGTAGACTTTCCGTTTCATACGTTCCCTCCGATGACATAGCCCACGCCGCGCACAGTATGGATAATCTTGCCGCCGTCGCCCAGTTTCTGGCGCAGGCTCTTGATGTGCATATCGATGGTCCGGCTTTCGCCTTCATACGTGAAGCCCCAAACGGCTTCCATGATCTGTTCCCGCTTGAGGACGATATCCGTATTGACCAGGAGGTAGCGCAGGAGTTCAAATTCCTTGACCGTCAAGTGGCAGGGCTTGCCGTCGACGGTTACGATATGTTTTTCCTGGTCCAGGGAAACGGGGCCATACGTATAGAGGTTCGTTTCCGTACTCTGCCGGCCCGAACGGCGCAGGACGGCGCGGATGCGGGAAATGAGCTCGACGATGCCGAAGGGCTTGCAGACGTAGTCATCGGCGCCGCCATCGAGGCCCCTGACGATATCGTATTCGCTGGTCTTGGCCGTCAGCATGATGACGGGCAGTGTCTTGTACTGCTGAGTCTTGCGCAGTTTGTCAAGGATATCATTGCCGCTTTCACCGGGCAGCATGATATCCAAGAGGAGCAAAGCCGGTGTCCGCTTCTCCAAAGCCGGCCAGAATTCCTTGCTGTCAGCAAAGGTTTCCACCTCGAAGTCCTGGCTGCGCAGGGCATAACCGACGAGTTCACGAATATTTTCATCATCTTCTACACAGTAAATCAAAGGCATAAAGCGACAGTCCTTTCATGTAAAATCTAGTTTTCTCACTTTATTCCATTATAGCGCAAAAATGCAAATACGCCCTGTAAAAAGAGGGTAAAAAAAAGAGCTTGTCGCATGACGACAAGCCCTTTTTTACATTGTAGGGGCTCGCACGTGGCGAGCCCGCTCTGGGGATATGTACGATTCCCAATCAGATTGCTAGAAGAATCCTCCAAATCCTAACGGGTCGCCCACGTGGCGACCCCTACAAACGCGGAAGAGAAAGGGACTGCGCATGATAGCAAAAAGTTTTCCTGTCCTCTCCCCTTTTAGAAATCGAAGTCCTTGGCCTTTATTTTGACCTGCCATTCTTTATCGACTTGTTTATACGTGATGGTAGCAATGAACGAGTGGAGGTCGCGGACCCAGGTGTAGTTGCGGTCCGAAATATGGTCATCGTCGAGGTCCTGAGCCCAAGTGAAGATGACCGTATCCCGCGGCGTCAGGACGTAGCCGATGGACATGCCGTGCTGGCGCGGGTCATCGAGGGTATCGAAGCGGTACGGCGTATAGCCGCTGACATTGTGTTTCTTATACCAGAAGCTGGTCCACAAGCGGTCGTTGATGCCCTGGTTGAGGATGACGCCCGAATAGGGATCGCGGCGCTGGGCATCATTGGTAGAATATAAATCCTTACGATAGCCGGCGAAGAAGCGGACATTGGCCCGCTGCCACAAGGGAATGGGCGTATGCGTGATTTCCGTACGGAAGCCCTTATGCGTCCCCGTCTTGACGCCGTCTTCAGCCCAGCGGCCCCAGTTGGCACTGGAATCGATATAGATACCCGTATCGCCGAGATGGATGCGCGGTGCAAAGTATTCCAGTTCCGGCCACTTCGTAGCCCAGATATTATCGTCGTTATCGGTACTTTCTTCTTTGCTGTAGCCAAAACGGAAAGTGCCGATTTTAGTATTCTTCTGGAGCTGGGCCGCCGGCTTGAAGCCATTCTTGCTATTCAGGGCATAGCTGGCATGGAAGCTCAGGTCGCCGGACTGGTTGAGGGGCACATCGGCATAGCCCCGGACACCGATGCCGTCATCGCTGTTGTAGGTCGGCCGCGGCAGCAGCGTGAATAAAGAAGATTTCGTATGTTCACTGTCCAGGCGGCCTTCATAATGGCCATATGTGAACAGGCGGATGTGCTTGAACCAGAGGGCCGTATTTTCTGCCGTGAACTTTTCGCCCGGATAGATGCGGATGTCATCACCGGTAATATAATAGTCCGGCGTCTTGGCGACGGCGTGAGGCGTCGTAATCAGGCCATGCTTGATATAGCCGATATTATCGTACATTTCGGCATCGGTCCCGCGGACGTATGTCGTCGGGCCGACGAAGCCTTCGACCTTATCCATGGTCATGCTGCCGTTCTGGCTGTTATAGGTCACGTCCTGGCCCGTCAGGGCATTGGTTTCGTTGACGTAGACTACGGGTCCTTTCGTATGGTAGACGCCGCTCTTCATGTTGCCTTCGACATAGTTGGCATGGATTTCATCCATGCCCTGCTTGATGTCGACATTGCCCCGGCTCTTGACATAGCCGTCGGAGTTGAGGGCGACGAATGTATCAGCCGTCATGTGGACAGGCTGCTGCGGCAGGACGACGTCCTGCGAAGCAGAAGCCTGGTCTAAATCGACGGGCAGGATTTTCTTTTCTGTCACGGGAACGGCCATGACCTTATCTGTATGAAGTTTCGCTGTATCAGCTGCACTGGCCGAAAAGGTCAGAGGCAGCAGGGCTGCGATCATCGCCGCTGTCCACGTTTTATTCATTCGCGTCACCTGCTGTATTGGATTGAATGGTTACGACGGCCTGCTGGTCGTCATTGTGTTTGCTGTTGTACAGGTCGACAGGCGTAACCGTACCATCTTTCAGTCCGGCCTGCAAATCGCCGTTGCTGCTCTGAGGCGCCGTATCGGTGTCGGTGTACGTACCGGCATCGCCAGCCCCGCTGTTGTCAACATCACTATTGGTGACAGGCGCAAAGGTCGGCACCTGTACGCCGCTGGCAGCCATATTGGCCGTCTTCATGTCATCCATGACGCCATTTTCCTTGAAACCGACGACTTCGGCATTTTCCTTGGTTTCGGCGTACATCGTCGTCCCTGCCGGGATATCGACTTCATTGCCATGAACGAAAAGGCCGCCGACCAGGCCGACTGGTCCGAGGATGATGGCCCCGGCTGCTGAAGCTCCGACGGCTCCAGCCATGCGCTTGTATTCCTCTTTCGTCTTATCGCCGACCGTCAGGGCTACGGGCGAACCGTCGGCAGCGCGGACGTTGTCATAGGTGATTTCGATTTTGCCGTCCTTGCCAAAGCGGCCGGACTTCCGGGCCTTGGTGACGGTCCCCGTCGCTTCCATGCCGCGGGGAATGGCGATGACGTCGCCGACGCAGATATTATCAGCCACGGCAAAGCGGACGACGTCGCCTTCCTGAATGGTCTTCGAGTTGAGGGCGTCGATATTGGTCATCGTCACCAGCGTATTGGCCGGAATGGTCACGGTCTGGGAGACGTACTTCTTATTGCCCAGGAGCGTACGGCGCAGGGCCAGGACACGGCCTTCCAGGGAGCCGCTCATGGTCTTGCCGTCGATGCTCTGTTCCAGCGATTCGATGCGGACCAGCAGGGGTTCATCGGTAATCTGGCCGGAATACTGCCACTGCATGAGGTTGACTGCCGTCAACAGGGACAAATCGGAACCGGAATTCCCATATACATCTTTATATAGGGCATTGGTTTTATCCTGCAGACTGCCGGATACCGTCGACTGACCGTTGAGCAGCTTGTCCAGCGCCGCGATGCGGTCGTTCAGGGAACCGGTCTGGGTCGTCCCGTAGACCGTCGTTTCGACTTTATCCGCTTTTTCCAGGATCGTATAATCGGCCGCACCGGCAGCCATGGTCCCACACAAGGCCATGACAGCCAGGATGCATGCTACTTTTTTCTTCCACATAGGCGTAACCTCCAAAATTCAGTCTCTTTCTATGCTAATCGTATCGTCTTGGCTTTTCTGAATACTATCTCCATTATATAAGACTCATGTATAAATTGCAATAAAATGGTGCCGCCTCGCCCCTCCAAGGCCTTATTTTTTAATCAATAATTATTTTCAATTAAAAGTTTTACAAAATTACTCTTGATTTTCCCCCATCAGTCTGTTATAATGTAGCCATAACAAATAAAAGTTATTTGTTAGTATTCAGTTAATATCCATTTTATTCAAAATGTATTATAATATCAGGAGGAATGAATGATGAAAAAATTTGTATGCGGTATCTGCGGTTTTGTTTATGAAGGTACGGAAGCTCCGGAAAAGTGTCCTCAGTGCGGCGCTCCGAAAGAAAAATTCACGGAACTCGTCGCTGGTGTCAAAGAATACGCTGACGAACATCGCGTAGGCATCGCTAAAGGCGTCGACGAACGCATCCTCGAAGGCCTCCACCTCAACTTCACAGGCGAATGCTCCGAAGTCGGCATGTACCTCGCTATGAGCCGTGTCGCTGACCGCCAGGGCTATCCGGAAGTCGCTGAAGCCTACAAACGCATCGCTTTCGAAGAAGCTGAACACGCTGCTAAATTCGCTGAACTCCTCGGCGAAGTCGTTACGGACGACACCAAGACCAACCTCGAAATGCGTGCTGCTGCTGAACAGGGCGCTTGCGCAGGCAAGAAAGAAATCGCAACCCTTGCTAAACAGCTCAACCTCGACGCTATCCATGACACCGTTCATGAAATGGCAAAAGACGAAGCTCGTCATGGCCGTATATTCGATGGCCTCCTGGCTCGTTACTTCGCAAAATAATCCATTTGGGAATGCAAAAAGCGCTGTCTTATAAAGACAGCGCTTTTTTTAGTGGCTAGGGGTTAGTGGCTAGGGGTTAGTGGCTAGGGGCTAGGGGTTAGTAGCCAGTGGCTAGTAGCTAGTGGTTAGTAGCTAGTGGTTAGTAGCTAGTGGCTAGTGGTTAGGGGTTAGTAGCTAGTGGCTAGGGGTTAGGGGATAGCAGAAGCCGCTACGCGACAGCGCTTTTCAACCAGCGACGTCACAGATGACGCGGATGACGGCTTTATCGGCCTTGGACAAGTAACGTCCCCGTTTATAGGCCAGGACGATATCCCAGTCGTCCAGATAGGCCCGCAGGGAAAAATACTTCGGTTCCACAGCTGGGATATTGGCCAGAGCCAGGCCACCCGGTACGATAGCCGCGCCGACGCCGATGCCGGCCAGGGTCTGGGCCGTGGCCATGTCCGTCGTTTCCAGGGCCACTGTCGGCGATATATCCAGGGCTTCGACAAGGGCAAAAAAGGAATGGCGCAGTTCCTGGCCTTCTTTCATGACCAGGAAGGGATGGCCGTCGAGGCTGTGATAATCAAAGACAGGATAGCGGGAGTGGAGGCCCTCGTCATGCAGCGGTTCCCGCCCCAGGCCCCAGTCCGGCGAGACAGCCAAGAGCAATTCTTCCCGGAAAAGTTCGATATAATCCAAGTCCCTATGCCCTGTAGGCTTAACGACGATAGAAAAATCCGTCTTTCCCTGGATGGCGAAATCTTCCAATTCCCGCGTCGTCCCTTCTTCCAGGCAGATATCGATGTGCGGATAGCGTTCGTTGATGATGGGAATAGCCCGCGCCAGGATGGTCGAACTGCGATAATTGGAACTGCCGATGCGCACGGTGCCGCCAACGGTCTGCTCCAAATCCTGGATACGCTGTTCCCGGACCTTGCACAAGTCCTGGATCTGCCCTTCGATGTCCAGATAGATACGCCCGGCTTCGGTCAAGGTCACAGGCTGATGGGAACGGTCAAAGAGTTCCGCACCGACATGGCGCTCGATGCGGCGGATGAACTGGCTCAACGACGGCTGGGTGATGTATAATTTTTCGGCTGCCGCTATGAAACTCCCTGTCTCAGCAATTTTACGGATATATTCATATTCACGTCTTTCCAACTCCATAAAAGCTCCTTTATGTAACAAAAAAATTCGTATACCTAATTATAACACAAGAGCTATAGTTCGTATACGGCAAAACCACTTTGACGCCAGCCTCCTTCAAGGCTATCCTAAAGGTACCCTTGAAGGAGGTATTTTTATGAAATCATATCAGCATATCCTCGTCCCTATCGACGGATCCGATCATTCTAAACAAGCCTTGCAGCACGCCATCGACATCGCCAGGATCACTGGCGGTGCCATTACCCTGCTGAGCGTCGCCAATATGGCCGATATCATCAACCAGTTTGGGCAAATGGAAAATACGAGCGAACTGACTATGGATGAAATGACGGCTTCGGCCCAGGCCAATAGCACAGGACTGTTAAAAAAATTTGCTGCCATGATACCCGCTTCCCTGTCAGTCCAGTCTATTTTTGAACTCAGCGCCCCGGAAGCGGCCATCCTGGCAGAACAGAAATCCCAATCGGCAGACCTCATCTGCATGGGCCGCGGCGGCGGCCAGGCCCTCAAGAATTTTCTTCTCGGCAGCGTCAGCACTTACGTCATCACCCACGCACCCTGCCCGGTCCTCTTGGCCCGCGATGAAAAGAAAGGCCCATACCGGCATATCCTGGTGCCCGTAGACGGGTCTGAATCGTCTTTACAGGCCCTGAAACAAGCCGAAGTCCTGGCCAAAGGAGATGGCGCTTCCCTGACCGTCCTCTACGTCGCCAGCGTCAGCGACAGCCTGCGCGATACGGCCATCCCCAATACGCTGGAACCGCATAAATTACAGGAATTAGCCGCTCACATGCGGACCAAGGGTCATAACGCCTTCCTGCGCTGCCAGGAAGAATTGTCATCTCAAGTCCCCTTGCAATGCCTGTATAAAATCGGCTCGCCCGGTCCGATCATCTTGCAGACCGCAGCCGATACGGAAACGGACCTCATCGTCATGGGCAGCCGCGGCCTGAGCCGTATCCAAAGCATCCTCCTGGGCAGCGTCGGCCGCTATGTATCCTCCCATTCAGGCCTTCCCGTCCTCATCATCCGCTAATCATTACTTCATTAAACTCCTCAGGAGATGATTCCCTTGAATAAACTCATGTATAAAGCCCAAAAAGAATCGGTCGCCCTCCTGGTCAACCGCATCATGGCCGAAAAAAATCCAGAAACCCGTAAGAAGACTTTGAAACGACTGACCACGATTATGGAAACCTTCTTCGGTGACTTATTTGAAGAAGAATCTTTTGCCAATGCCCGCAAGCTCATTGACGAAGGCGGCAAGTGGTTCCAATTCCTCAACCGATCCCTGGATACACTCAATCCCAACGTAGTCCGTACAGCCGTCATGGACCTGGGCTTTGAATCGGGCTTCTACGGTCTGCGTACGCGGGACGAAGCCAAAGCCAAATATCACTGCAATATTCCCTGGGCCATCCTCTTCGACCCGACCAGCGCCTGCAACCTGCACTGCATCGGCTGCTGGGCTGCCGAATATGGTCACACCCTGAACCTGTCCTACGATGTCATGGATAAAATCGTAAGCCAAGGCAAAGAAGTAGGCTGCCATTTCTACCTCCTCACTGGCGGCGAACCGCTGGTCCGCAAAGCGGACATCCTGAAACTCTGCCGGAAACATCCGGACTGCGAATTCCACGCCTTTACCAATGGGACCCTCATCGACGATGCCTTCTGCCAGGAAGTCGTCAAGGTCGGCAACCTCAGCTTCTCCCTCAGCGTCGAAGGCTTCCGCGAAGTCAACGACAGCCGCCGCGGCGAAGGCGTCTTCGACAAAGTCATGCACGCCATGGACCTGCTGCGCCAGTACGGTATCGTCTTCGGTACTTCCATCTGCTATACCCGTAAGAATATCCAGACCGTCACATCCGATACCTTCCTCGACCTCCTCATCAGCAAGGGAGCCTGGTTTACCTGGTACTTCCACTATATGCCCGTCGGCAACGATGCCTCTGTCGATTTACTTCCCACACCGGAACAGCGTGCTTATATGGTACGGCGTATCCGTGAAATCCGCAGCGTAAAGGGCGGCAAACCCATTTTTGCTATCGACTTCCAGAACGATGGCCAGTTCATTGATGGCTGTGTCGCTGGCGGCCGCAACTACTGCCATATCAATCCTAACGGCGACGTCGAACCGTGCGTCTTTATCCACTACTCTAGTGCCAACATCAACGACCAGGACCTCATCACCTGTCTCCAGCAGCCCTTATTTAAGGAATACGCAAAAGGGCAGCCGTTCAACCACAATCATCTCCGCCCCTGCCCGATGTTGGAAAATCCCCAAGCCCTCGTCGATATGGTCAAACGGACGGGAGCCAAATCGACGGACATGCAGTCACCAGAATCGGTTGAACACCTCTGTGCTAAATGCAAAGCCTATGCCAAGCACTGGCAGCCGGCAGCCGATAAGTTATGGACTGATATCGTCCAGGACGATAAAAAATCGTCAGAACAGGAAATCTCGTAAAAAATTAAACTCATCCGCTAACCACTAACCACTAACAACTAACAACTTGAAAGGAGCTGTCGCGATGCGACAGCTCCTTTTTTTTACTTCACCCTATGATATCGGTTTTTTTTTATGTGACGCTTGCGCCACCAGATGATGCCATAAATGAAAGAAACGACGGCTACCAGTATGAGCAGGCGGCCCCAGTGTTCCTGGATGCGCAGTAGGTCATGGCCCAACCAGACTTCGACCAGGACGGCCGGCATCTTGCCGAAGAAGTTGGCAATGAAGTGGTCGCGGTAAGAAATATGGCTCAAGGCACTGAACGCCGTGACGACGACATTCGGTGCATACGGGATGGCCCGGCCCATCATGACTGTCTTGATACAGCTGTAGGAATCGAGTTTTTCCAGCATCTTGCTCTTGGAAATGACCTTCTGGGCCTGCTTGCGGAGCAGCGTCCGAGTCAGTCGGAAGCTGATTTCAATGCCGATGACTTCGCCGATCCAGGAAATGATGATGCCCGGAATGAGGCCGAAGATGATGCCGTTGACGGTCAGGAAGGGAATGGACGGCAGGCCGATGGCATTGACAAAGGCAATCATGAACACGCTGATGCCGATGGCATAGAATCCAAAAGAGGCAATGTAATCGGCTAACCCATCCAGATCACCACTGACGGTCAGATGCCACATGATCGAATAAAAATCAGGTGCCATGAGCTGAATCGATAAAAACATCAAGACGACTAAGATGCCCCCGCCGATATGAAGGAGCCAGCCTAAATATTTATCATTCATAGAAATGCGGTCCTCACGTAATAATGAATTTTTTCGTACCCTTTATTATACCATATCTTCCGGGTCCCTGTCTGCTATGAGCTTCACTTTTTCCGCCTGTCCCAGGCGCTGGCTCAGGATGAGGAAGTCATCGAGTTTCTGCCGGGCCAGGCCGCTGTCGATGAGGCGGGCTGCCTTGCGGACGCCGGCATAGAGGTTGAGGACACTGCCGCCGACGTAGAGACCGGCGCCGGCATTGAGGAGGACGGCTGTCCGGGCCCCGCCCTTGCGGCCGTCGAGGACGGCGCGGGTAATGGCAGCATTGTGCTTGGGCAGGCCGCCGCGCAGTTCGTCCCG
>ERZ773185.97-NODE-97-length-80106-cov-28.806898_pt1 | contig 80106 bp, 67 predicted proteins | sample MGYA00580531_ERZ773185 | MGnify/ENA primary metagenome ERZ773185 (study PRJEB29015, sample SAMEA2737799) | human gut metagenome | biome: human gut; feature: human-associated habitat; material: faeces | place: China | collected 2012 ...
CAACGGACTTAGTGCAGGCCTTGTGTAAACTAGTTTTGTCAACTTCCGAGGCAGCATAAAAGTTGTAAAGTGCTGTTTTTTTTAATATCCGAAGTAATTTTTTCTTTTTTTCAACAGAAAGACTTATATTAATTCCAAAAACACCTATTGAAATAGAAGAAGTCAAACCTTGAACAATTCTTATCCCATATTTTGTGACCTGCTTAGTCAATTTTGATTCTCCATTTGAAAAATCCGTTAGAGTGCGAAAAAATTCCGTCACTAAGCTCATGCGATCCGAAGTCAACCAGGGATTAAAAATTTTAACAATAAAATTTTGATTATCCAAATATCTTTTTGTCAAATTTAAAAGCGAAGTTTTACCACTTCCCCACGGACCTTCTAAGCCTATAACAAGTCCATCTGTATTTTCAGGTACCTGCGCATAATCCATGATTGCTGTTGCTAATTGCTTTACAAAATAATTTCGATTTAGCAAACTTCATTAAGATTTTGTATAGGCAAATCTTTTTCAATGGAAACTAATTTATGCATTACAAGAAGCCTTCTTTCTCAAGCACTCATCTGATTGTTAAATATACCAGCCACATAAATTCGTTGTATCTTCTGGCAAAAACTAATCAACCTATTTTTTAGTTATTAGTAAAAATTTTAAACTTTGGTCACCTGCATCTTTTTGCCAAAACAGCTATTCAGCTGGTCTTTATTACAATTTACTTCCCCAGTGATTTTATCTATTTTATATTCATCATTTTCGCTTCTAATATTTCTGCTCTGCTTGCCCATTTAGGATATTTATCATCTAACCAATACGAAAATGTTCTATAAATGGTAACCAATCGAATTTGGCAATGAATAAACATATCAGGAAAACAGATGCACATTTAACTATAGCATGAAATGGAATCCGCGGACTAAAAAAAGGCTACATTCGGCACAAGTATGGTCCACAGTGTTTTTCTAGCCATTCCATCTGGTCCTATGTCAAGTTTTAGTACAAGTTAAATGGAATTTTTTGTCATTCACTTATCCAGCAATTAAAGCTGACTTTTTCTTGCAGTTCGCATATAATTCTTCAAAGTCATTATAGTTACAGTGACTGTGAATTCGAACTGTATTATAAAACGTATTAATGTATTCAAACACCAGCACATAGGCTTGTTGATAATTTTCAATCTTAAATCGATTCAGCCATTCTCGTTTAATCAAAGCATGGAATGATTCTATGCAGGCATTATCCCAGGCAATGATCTTTCGAAAAAACAAATCCATGATGCTGGCCATATACATAAAGACTTCCGTAGTCCAAATATAAGTAATATCACTGCACCAAATCGCATCGGGACTGGAAGGATTAAATCGTTCTCGCAGCATACTGACCAACATGACATACAGACAGCTGCTCCGGGTCGTAACGGTATAATGCTTGACCCAACAAGCACGAATCCCCATTTGCTTCATGTAAAGACCCACGGTCCTTTCGGAAATACATTCTCCTTTCTGTTGAAGCAAAAACGCCCAGTTCTGCCAGCACTCCAGATACCGAAAAACGGCGTTTCCCTTGATGGGCTTTTTCGGCTAGCTTTTTTTAAAACGTTGATGGCATCCTTGGCATCTCGTAATTCCCGTTTCAAGCGAGCGATTTCTTTGGCTTCATCGGATGCGTAGTTCCCAGATACGCGATATGGCATTTCCCCATTATCCCGCAATTGCTTTTGCCACCGGGATAGTGTTTGTTGGGAAATTCCTAAATTATGGGCACGCCCAATCAGTCCTAAATCACGATAATCACAGTAATATTAGACAGCATATATTTTGAATTGTCTATTGAACTTCGTCATATTTATATGCTACCACCAATTGCACTTTTTTAAGAGTTTATCATTTTCCATTTAGCTATTCCCCAAAATAAAAATCTTATTTATCTAATAACGCGGTGCGGTGTGCTACATCTTCATCATTATTTCTATATCTGTTATAAAATTTATTGGGAATTGTATAACATGATTTACGATGAATATAAATTTTATTCTGTATTTCTTGTAACTTATCCATGCTTTTGGGTTCAGATGAATTAATTAGGTTATCTAACTCTTCTAAATTTTTAATGTCTTTATTCAACTGCTTAATTGTTTTAAATAACCATTGAAACATTGGAGTAATAAATGAAAATCTACCTAATAACATCATGACTGTTTCATTTTTTATTATACCTAACAAAAAGATTATGACTATTAAAACAATTATGATAATAATGCTTAACTTCTGAAACCTTTTTCTTAGGCCAACATCCCAATAATAATTTTCTTTTTGACACATTAAAATTCCTTTTTTTAACTCAACAGTTCCTGCTACAGTTGTATACCAATTTGTGAATTGCTTATGTTCTTTTGAATTTCTCAATAATAACGTTGCCTCTTTTGCCACAATATGAGTTACATTTTTTTGCAAACCAAACAATTTATTATCCCATGGCATTTGGTACACATATAAATCAAAATGTTGCTGTATTTCCGCCGCTGTCTTTTTTTTACATTCTATATAAGAACCAACTAGCAACGAGACAACCATACTTACTATAGGCAGTACATATAATAACGTTTTTAGATATATATTATCGTTTATTATAGATTGTAAAATTGCAAAAAGCAGTGGTAAAAATACAGAAAATATTATTTCAATATAGTTTAGTCTTTTCGCTTCATTATACAATTGCCTTTGAGCAGCCAAATAACATATAGATTTTTCTTCATTTTGCCTTTCAACAATACCATTATTCATCTGTTTTCCTCATTTTTCTGTATATTTTGGAAAATTACTTCCAAAAACTTCTCTCCATTTATTAATTGCCTCCTTTTGTTTCTTGTCATCTTCATAACTTCGTGCTTCTACAGCTTTTTTATAAGCTTTATACAGTGCATCACTTATTTTTTTCCTATCAGCCCAATCAAATTGATTTATATTCCCCTGTATTCCTTTAGGATCTTCCACATCTTTCTTAATAGATTCAGATAATTTATATAATGTGTTTTTAAATTCTATATCTATCCACCAATTATCTGAAGTATCTATACTGTCATATATATTCAGTATCATACATTCTAACAAATAAGAATCAATAGATATGGTTACTTTTCTTTTATTCCAATACTTTACTAAGCGGATCAGATTTAAGAGATTTCCATTGTGCTTTTGATTTAGTTCTGTCGTTCTCTCATTATCTATTCTTGGGTCTGTTTTTTTCCAATTGCCACTTCCATCTGGTATTAGGTAAAAATCATCTTTTGCATAAAAACAAGGAACAATATCAAAATTCCATGTATAGGATTTCATCTTTAATGTTGCGGCCTCTTGATTCTTATGCATCTCTGCTTTACTATAGTCATTTAAATCAGCTAACTTTGAAATAAATCTATTTATAACTTTTGTTGAATTTACATATTTTGTTCCATAAGACAAAAGTTCATTGTTCTTATCACTATCATTACCATTAATATAAATGCAATCTAAAGCTTCAGTATAAGTACGTGTTCCTTCTGCTGACAAACAAATCATCAAGTCTATATCATCAAGTTCACGAATTTTAGTTCTCCTTGCAAAAGAACCAAATTTTAAATTCTTATCCTGATATATAGAAAAAAAATCATCATTGTCACTAAAACTATTTATATTGTCTATAAGATTATCACGACTTTTTCGTGCTTTAGAAGTTATATCTGGATCAAGATTAACTATGTTTTTCATAAATTCCGCAAAAGCATTATTTACTGTACTTGCCATTCTACATCCACCTCGTATAATACTTTGTAAGCAAGCTTTCTACCTCGCTTACAAAGTAAAATTACATTTCATAAGAGCCTCTTAAGGCTACAATTACTAACAAAGATTAGTGACCAGTAGTCTTCGCAGTTCAGAAGCCAGCGTAGTCGCGTTTTTAAAAAGAACCTTATAGCCAAGCAGACAGGCCTTCAAACCGAGGGCTGTCATCAGATGCGTCTTCCCGGTACTAGAGTTCCCAATCATCACCAGGTTCTCATGCCGACGGATGAAGTCGCAGCTTGCCAGCTGCTTCACATATTCTGGCTTCACATGGTTAAGTCGACTCAGGTCAAATTTCTCAAACGTCTTCAGAATAGGAAAGTGTGCCCTCTTTATGCGGCGTTGCCGTTGTTTCTCTTGTCTGGCATCGTATCCCCTTTTCCTGAGACTGAGAACAAATTATTCCAGGCTTTCCCCGGCCTTGTACTTAGCTTTTTCCTCATTGAGGTCGCTGAATATCGGAAATTTCAGTAATTTGGCATAACAGCGGAGCGATTCCTTTATACCTGTATCTTGCATGAATTCTCCCCTTTCTGTATCAATCGGTCATAACCGGACAGGTCAATCGTTTGAACAGCAACCTAATCCCGTATTTTTTCTGGCCGTGCATGGTGAAAGAATTCCACTTTCCTGCGCCAAAAGGCTTTTTCGTCTTCTTCTGTGCAGATCCGGAGGATTTCCATGAGCTCTTTTGCGGAGAAGTTTGTGTTTTTTAATAGGTGCAGGAAATCCGGACTCAGCGCCTGTTCCACTGGCTTTGCTTGTAAGATACTGCGCGGTTTCTTTTCGAGCAATGGCAGATAATGTGCAAGTTGCAGGCATTTTTGCCGTTTCTCGTAGCAATGTTCATGTGTTGTCACGAACGGTGACATTTCTGCTAGCCATCGCTACGCGTACGGAATACTCGTTGGAAGCATAACGAACCGTAGCGTACTGGGAAACACGGCATTCCGTGGTATCACTGGTATCGAATCGCCGACCGGGGAGTGGCAACAGTGACTGCCTGATAACAGAGTCTGGCATAGAAAACGTTGGGCTTGATCCTAACGCCATCTATGTAAACATACGCTTCACCCCAGTTAATCTGTATGGCATCGCCAGCGGCAAAAGACAGAGGCACATAAACGTCCTGGCTGCGTCTACGCAGTATTCAGACAGTTCTGCGGATGTGTGACTCTCTGAACCTTTGAACCTCATTTCTGTCACCAGCCGGGCGTAGATTCTCTTGGCCGCATGATGCTGCTTCTGGTTGGGTTCGAACGCATCTTCCTGAAGACACTGTAAAATGAAACGGATGACGTCTGGCATGACAACGCTGGCGTCACGATGATAGTCGGCACGAATGCGGGGATAGATATTGCCATTGCAGTACTTGGCAACGGTATTACGAGAGATTCCTAATGTCCGGGCAATCTACCTCTGGCTTTCCCTTTCTACAAGGAATATATGTCGGATTTTTTTATAGTCTTCCATAGTGATAATCACCTTGTTGACATCCCTTCCCATTTGATTGTTCTAATCAAATTATACAGGATGGAGTAGTGAGGTGGCTCACTTTTTCATAATCACGAATACCTTAAATAGCTCACTTATATATTATCATTCACACATTGTTCCACTGCCTCCTGCAAGAATAATGCCTTTCATTATAGTTTCTTCTTTCTTATCTCTTTTTACTTTTTCTTGCTACTTCAAACATGGATTTAACATTTTTATCAATTCCTGGTAACCCGGTTTCATAGATTTCTTTCATATAGTCATCATCAATGGGATTTGAATAAGCGAAATAATCTGTAGCAAATTCCATCCATTCTTCCATGTTGTTCATGGCAATATTCGTTGTTCCAAATAAGTCTAAATAGTCTTTTACATATTCTTCCATTCCTGCATATATTTCCGGGTAGATTTTCTGTCTTACACCAAATTCCTCTGCATATACCGGTTTACCATTTTTCAATCCAACAACTAATGATTCGACGGAAGACAACAGGAGCTCAGAAAACTTTAAAACCAAATCAGAACTCGAAGTAAATTCTCTTGCAGAAAAAGTTGTATAAAGAAACATTTTGTTTAATTTAAAAGTTCCTGTATAAACCGCTAACTTTAATCGTTCTTTTAATATTTCTTTGCTAAATCTATAGGACGAAAAAGCACCTGTGGTCATATCTACGATAGCAATGTTTTGATTGTCACCTGCTTCCTTATTAATATGTTCAACAAGCTCATCGTGAGATTCTCTTGCCCATTCTGTTAATTTATCCTGATATCTTCTGAATTCTTTTACATTTTCTTCATAATTTTTGCTAATAATAATTGAAGGTATATCTCTTTTAGCATTTTTTAAGAGGATTTTCAAATACCCAGGATCTTCACACCAAGTTAAAAGTCCTTTAATTCCTAGAATTCGTTGAAGATAAACATATCCACTCTTTATATTCAATTTGGGTAAGTAAAACTTATCATACAATTTTTTTAACGCCCATCCATCTCTTGCAACAAATAAAACTTTATCGATTTTACTGTCCACCAATTGTTCACAAACAAAATTCAGGTATCCCAAAGCAAGGGGACCGGCATAGCGATATCCAAGCATATTCCAGTAAGATAAATTTTGTTCTTTTTCTCTATATGTCCGATGAGAAATTATAGCAAGATGCATTGATAAATTTAAGTCGTGATGAGATGAATTAAAGGCTGCAAATTTCGCATTTCCTGGATTTTGGAGAAAATCATCCAAAATTTTATGAATGTGATAGGCTGTTATCCCCATTCGCTTAGGAATCTCAACATCAGCGATTTCATTATCTCCTATGTGAATTATATCTTGATCAGAAATATTTAATTCGTTGATTACCTCTTTGTATAATTTTCCTGAACCTTTCGTTTTTCTATACCAGGAACTTGCGAACACTTGTGTTACTTTATCATACCCTTTTTCAAGCAAAACTTCTTGTAAGAAATCTTTTTCAAGGTACATATCTGAAACTGCAACAACTTTTTTCCCCATCTCAATTGCCTGTTTATATAAGCAATATACTTGAGGATTGATTTGCAGCGTCTTTTTTTCCCATTGCAGTTCGATTTCCATCATGAAACGGTATTTCGGCAAAATATGTTCATATATTTCTTCAATGGTAATCTCTTCAAATTCCGATGCTTCCCGGGCTCTTCTTTCAGCTAAGATTCTTTCATTTTTAAAACCCCGAACATGATATTTTTTCTCTAAAAAGAGAAATAAATCAGTTGGTGTAGAGAAAGGACGAATCAATAATGTATCAAAGATGTCAAAGCTAACCACTTTTTTATCTTTGATAGCCAATTTAAAAATTCGACTTTGATAATCAAAATCAGGTAGTACTTCTGTATAATCATTTTGATTTCTTCTGCTTAAATCGTCGATGATAACCTTCAGTAATTCCTTATTGTTCTCATATAAATAGTTTTTGACATCGGCTCTGCTTTCATGAAGGTCTATGCCAAATCCCCCTGTCATCGCTTTTACTTTAATTAATGGAAAACCTTTTTGTAACAAGGTGTATGGCCAAAGTGTAGGATTTCTATTTCCACTTAAGTAGGATTTAGAAGAAGACGTAGAAAAATCAGGAAGTAAAACATCAGAGGTGAATTTTTGTTTCAAATACATTGTAAGACCTTTTTCACCTTTAAGCCAAGCATCTTCGAATTTCATTTTCTTGGGTAATTTCAGAAAAAAGTCTAAAAAGTACGGATCAGTAAATACGTTTTTCTTGAAATAGTAAAAGAACGACAGTAAATGATAGGGTCCATCTATACTATCTACAAGTCCCCAAAAATCAGCTGTAGATTCTTTCATTTTATCTAACAAATTAGCGAATGGGTAAACGGGTCCATAGCAACTGTCATTTGCCAATATAATACTATCAAATTTATCCAGCAACTGGTGCTCTCTTAAATAAACTAAGCCCTTTCTCCAGGAGCCAAAATCATACCCGCCGTGATGACGAAATTCAGCGTAATTTACTAAATCTTTAACTTTATCCAGCTCTTTACTGACTATAGGATTGTCCAATATATAAATAACATTATCACAAACTTTTTTTAATTCTTTAATGTAATATATATTATAATCTGGAATAGTACCGTCAAAGCTATATCCTACAAAGATAGCACATCTTTTGTTATTTGTTAATTTAAAGCCAAGCGGATTGATATAAGTTATATTCTTAGCTCTATTAAAGAATTTTACATTTCTATGTGAAGAAAAATGTATATTAACTCTTAAAATGCCTTTTATTTTAGACTTCGTGTCAAACCATAAAGTTTTTGTTACGGGGTATTTATGATATTTATATAAAATATTTAAAATTAAATTTGACAATCTTGAAATTCTACCGTCCCTAAGCAAAAAAGTATGTAAAGCCCTAAAAGATTGTTCATTAAAATAATTATTTCGCTTTATTAGATTCTTCATTTTTTATCATCCTTATTTAATTAACCAACACTCGAAAGATACTGTTCGGTAACCTCTGTACTATTTCCTATACACATTAATCGACCTTTATTAATCCAAGCAGCATGCCGACAGATTTTCTTTACCATATCTTCATCATGAGAAACTAAAATGACAGTCGTTCCCCCACTCATCATTTCTTCCATTCTTTTTGAGCATTTTTCCTGAAAAGCATGGTCACCGACAGATAAAATTTCATCTACAATCAGAATATCTGGCTTTACAAGGGTAGCAATAGAGAAACCAAGTCGTGCCATCATACCACTTGAATAATTTTTTACAGGAACATCTTCAAAATCTTTTAATTCACTGAAGTCCATGATTTCATCATATTTTTCTTCCATCATCTTTTTACTATAACCAAGAATAGCACCATTCAGAAACACATTTTCTCTACCACTAAGGTCCATATCAAACCCAGCTCCTAGTTCGATAAGAGGAGCCAGGCTACCGTTTAATGTTACTGTGCCACTGGTAGGTGTCAGTACGCCGCTAATGATTTTTAATAAGGTACTTTTACCACTACCATTTGATCCAATTAAAGCAAATGAATCTCCCTTGGGAATAGTAAGGGAAATATCTTTTAATGCCCAAAATTCATCAAAGGATACACCTTTTCCTTTTAATTTCCTGACGACCCATTCTTTTATATTATCTACATGTTCCTTAGCTAAGTTAAAACGCATAGATACATTTCTTATTTCTACTGCATTCTCCATAGTTATCCTCACTCACATTAAATATATAGTATAAAATTCTTCTGATGCTTTTCAAAAACCCACATGCCGACAAATAAAAAGCCAATCGAACACGCCATACAGAGTAAATTTTCTTCCCATGTTGGCCATTTCCCATAAAGTAATATATCTCTCAGAAATTCAATATAATCGTACAATGGATTCAAGAACATCCATGATTTTACCCAGTCTGGTAAAATCGATGTGGGATAAAAAATAGGTGTCAGATAATTTAACGCTGAGAGGAAAACACCATATAAATGCTTAATATCACGAAAATAAATAACTGACACAGATAATATCAGGCTGACACCTAGTGAAAAAAGCAGCATATATATGAAAGCAACGGGTAATAAAATCAACGTTACATGAAAATCGGCATCTGTAACTATCATAACAATAAAGAGTGCTATCAATGAAAAAAGCATAGTTGTAAATGTCGATAATACTTTTGATAATGGGAAAATGTATTTTGGCAAATATACTTTTTTTATAAGAGATGCTCCAGTTAAGATAGAGTCCATAGCCATAGTGGTTGATTCGTTATAAAAGCTAAATAACAACTGACCTGTTAGGACATATACTGGATAGTTTGGGATATCAAAACGAAAAACAGTAGAAAATACAACGGTTAATACTAACATCATTAATAAAGGATTTAATACACTCCATAAATAGCCAAGAACAGACCGGCGATATTTGATTTTTAAATCACGGATGACCAATTCCTGCAACAGCCATTTATATTTGAATAAATTATTTTTTAAAGTCCAGTTCATAATCCACCTCAACCATTAATTGTACATTTCCCATATTTTCCATTATGAGCATCATGAAAAGCAAAAAAAATATATTTTAGTTTTTTCCATTTATCTTTTTCAAAAAAAAGAACCTTGATAAATTCTTTAATAATATATTTACAATAAGCATGTTTTAGAAACGGATATTTTCTCATTACATATATTAGGTTACGAAAAATATAATATTTTCGTACCGGACTATGATTCAAAACAGCAAACTGATACGCACCTACATGATACCATTTCGTATTTCCCAACTGATGATGCATGTAGATATCAAAAAAAGTAATAATCTTTTGCTTTTTTACTCTGGCACGATAGGCAAATTCACTATCAACCTGGTCAATAAATAAATTCTCATCAAACATACCTAAAGCAATAGCTTTATCAACATTGAGTACAGATCCCGATGTGATGTAATATGTAATAGTTTGATTTTCTAATTTAGATTTGTCTAAAGGGCCATAGTTAATGGCATAGGAAATAATCGCATTGATAGCGCTTTCAGATTCTCTGATCCTTTTTACATAAGCAGATATATTATTTTGCGTAAACGAACTATCCTGATCCATCGTCAATAAAAACGTATATCCATCAGACTGCGCTTTTGTCAGTGCATAATTCAGAGCGTATGCAATCCCTTTGTTTTCGCAAAATGCAATGTATTGTATTTTAGGCTCACTTTTTAATAGGGCGATAATCGATGAGTCGGGACATTCTGTATTATCTATAACGTACAGCTTCTCCACTGATGAGATATAACTTTGAATATTATGCCATACATCAGCATCTGGATGATATAAAATGACGACACCTGCTAATTTTACATTCATAATTTCCTTTCTATTCTTTAAACTATTGTGATGATTGAATTTTTCGTAAAAAAAGTGAAAAAATAAATGACGGAATAAATGGTAAAAGCAATTCTAGTTTTGTCGTAGAAGGAGCCCAATCTTTTCTTTTCCATAAATAACTGGCATTTTTCCATGTTGGACGCTGAAAATAGGAGATACGAACCTCACTCCATCTTTTATATGGCTGAAGTCGCTTATCTCCGGCAAAATACCGTGATACTAACTCTATAAACTGTCGATATGGTATGATGTATTTCTCAAGATATTCTGCTTTAGAATGGATTCTCGCCAAAGGTTTTGACTGATTCCCTTCATAAACTCTGTAATTCATTAACGGTCTATCTGAAATTCTAATTTTTCCCAATAGTGCTGCAAATGAAGCAAGCCACCAATCATGAAAAAAGAATCGGGGAAATGGAATTGCTTTCCTCGCTATTTCTGTCTTCATCATCATAGTGCATCCTGTAATAAAATTTTTAGCTAAAAGATGTGCTATCATATCAGGCCCAGAGTATAAAATTTGTCGTGGGCGAATTTTAGTTATACTATTAGATACGACCTTTGAATTTTCATCTATAACATACATATCGCTACACGCTAATGTGACATTTTCATCATCAAATAAATGCAACAAAACAGATAACTTTTCTGGCAACCACACATCATCCTGATCACAGTATGCAATATAAGGCGTTTTAGCTAGTATTGTCAATTTTTCGAAAACTTTATTTGACCCCAAATTTTGTGAACCATGATATATTCTGAACGGAATATCCTTCAAATATTGAGAAAACAAAAAATCATAGTCGTACTCATCATTAGGGTCGTCATTCCAAGCATATACTTGAAAATGTTTATATGTTTGTGCAGCAATAGATGACAGTTCTTCTTTTAACCACTCTATATTAGGTCTGTATATTGCCATGGCCACTGTAACCAAAATCGAATCCGACACGTTCATTGCTCCTTTAATATAACACTAGTACATCCCGCTTTTACCTAATTGATAGCCTAAAAATTTTAAAAAAGTGTGAAATAATGCATTGGGTAATAATTTAATTTGATTTTGAGAAATCAACATATACATCTCCGATTTAACAAAGCGCATTCCCTCACCTGAAATTCTTCCATAAGAATCAAACACGGTATGGTTCTGGCGATGTAATCTGCCTATAAAAATACTACGTTTAAATTCTTCTCTCAATGTCAAATAATGTGAATGATAAACGCATGCGTCTTTATTATAATATACCGCATAGTCCATATGAATAATTTTATCAGCCATTAATGTATCTTCCCCAAAAGATACATTCTGGAAATTACCCGCAGCTAACAATGTATTCCTATTATATGCCGCAAAAGAATCTGAACAAAAAATAGTTTTAATTCCTAATACAGGGATATCAGCTTTTGTCTTCATTTGGCTGTGTGCTGGATAGTTAAATAATCTTGCGTGATTCCCAATAGCTCCTGCTTCGGTGGTTGGAAGTTGTCTTCCATAAGTAACACCAATATTCTGATTCTCCATCAAGGGTTTACATAATTGAATGATGGAATCGTTCGAAGCCGGAATAGCATCCTGAGTCATGAAAACGATATACTCGGCAGTCGATTGTTCAGCGGCCATGCGCCGCGTTTTTCCATGTCCAAAATCTTTTTTATTGATGATCTGTACGCGGAAACCAGCATTTCTAGCAACCTGTACAGTTTGATCACTTGAAGAAGAGTCAATAATCAAAACATCATTGGGCGTAATGCCAACCTGCTGCTTTAGCATCTCAGCCACTTGACAAAACTTTTTACCACCATTATAAGTAGGAATCACTACTTCAATTTTTCTTTTACTTATCATCACATCAGTCTCCATATGTTAAATGCATTCTATATTTCGATATGAAAAGACTCTTTATTTTACCATATTTTTTGCCTTTTTGCTACGTAACTACTCTGCAAGTCCCCGGCCAAGAGAGGTTATTTTCACACGCTGGTGGCTTCCTGGAACATCGTTGTCAGTTTGAGTTTGTTGCCGCGCAGCGGCATCTGAGTCCGAGGCGGTCTGCGAACTGCGAAATCAAGAGCAACCTCTCCGGCCCCTTGGGCCACCTCTCCTATAAGGCGAGGCTAATAACTAATACGCTCCTTTGTGTTTCAGTACGACGGCGATGGTGCGCCAAATGAGGACGATGTCGAACCAGACGTTCCAGTTGCGGACGTACCAGGTGTCCATCTGGACGCGTTCTTCATAGGTCGTATCGCTGCGGCCGCTGGTCTGCCACATGCCGGTGACGCCAGGGCGGACCATGTAGAAATCCTTGATGTACGGGCCGTATTTCGGGACTTCATCCTGAATGATGGGCCGTGGGCCGACGAGGCTCATTTCGCCTTTGAGGACGTTGAACAGCTGCGGCAATTCATCCAAACTGGTCTTGCGCAGGAAGGCCCCGCTCTTGGTGATGCGCGGGTCATTTTTCAATTTGAATTCGGTTTCCCATTCTTTCCGGGCCTGCGGGTCCCGTGCCAAGAGTTCTTTCAATTTGACGTCGGCATCGACACACATGCTTCGGAATTTATAGCAGTTGAATTCTTTGCCGTTCCGGCCGACGCGGCGGTGCTTAAAGATGATAGGTCCGGGCGAGTCTTTATAGATCCATAGAGCGATAGCCAAAAAGAACGGCGAAAGACAGATAATCCCCAGGCTGGTACAGATGACATCAAAGACGCGTTTAACAGCCCGATTGTACCAGAGAGCCAGGTTGTTGCGGAAGCTGAAGGAAACGATATGGCCGTCGATGAGGCTTTCCGTGTCGAGCGTCGCCAACGGCAGGCTGCCCATATCGGGGATAAAGGCGACTTTCTTGACCAAGGGCTGGACGCGATAGACGATATCCTGGACAGCGTCACTGCTGAGGCCCGGTGCGATGACCATGACGTGCTGGACACCGGTCTGGCGGATAACATCTTCGGCATCTTCAAAACGGCCTAAGTGAGGCATCATAGCCGCTACCTTCGCTTCTGGCGTATAGTCTTCCAGATAGCCGATGAAATCATAGCTGACGCCCGTATCGTGCTTAAAATAATCCAATACGATGGCTGCTGTCTTACCGGCTCCCATGATGAGGACCGGCAGCTGGAGCAGTTTGAAATGCCCCAGGATATGTTTGACGATGTATCGTTCGGCTACCAGGAAAAAGAAAGAGGTCAGCCACAATAAGGCCACAAAGAGTCGCGACGTCGAGGCTGCCGTCTGGGCGATATAGATAAAAAAGATCAGTAAAGAAACAGCATAAAAGACGGATTTAAAAAGGCCGGAAATGACCTGCCAGAACTGCATACGTCGCGTATAAAGATGATGTAGTTGTAAAAAAAGGATGTATACGACCGGCACGATGACATGGATACTGAGCCAGGATAAATGGAAATGCGTTTCCGGAACGAGAAAATCCCGCAATCCATAAGATGTATACTCGGCCAGCCAGATAGCGATATAATCGGCAATAACTAAAACAATTGGCAGGAGCTCATTACTGTATTTATTTTTAATAGAAATAGACCCTTTCGTCGATAGCGTCTCCAAAACAGCTCCTCCTCTGATTCTCCCCTGATAATAGGGTCATAGTAAAAGGGCTTGTCGAACGATGACAAGCCCTTTTTACGTCGTTAGCTAAAAGAAATAGGGATCTTGCCCAAAGGCAGAAAATGGCATATAAGCCACTCTTCCCATACAGACATCTACGATTTTAATTATAACCAAAATTTAAATATCTGTCCACTTATCCAACGTTCCAGGTGATATAGACTTCCCCAAAAAGATAGTCAATTCTTCCTATTTCATAAGACTCACATATTCTTGAAATTCGGCATATTCATCTTTATTTCTGATATACGAGCGTTTGAAAGCTGCAAACGCCGCGCTTCGTTTCAATCGAACAACCACTCTTCGTTTATTAGTTTCCGATTTATTTTCTTGATAACGCTTCAATTCATTGAAAAATATATTCATTTCTCGCTGTAAGGCTTTCATTCGCTGGGCTGACTTGATAACCCTCATCCCGGTATTTCTTAAATTAAATACTTCATCAACTAGTTGAGCTGTCATTTGCGTTTCTTCATGGTCATCTAAAGGCTTGACATCTATATTATCGTCAGTATAAAGAAATTGAATATGCAATTCCGGGTCTTCCTGACAACAATTAATAATCTTGCCATCATATTTTCTTTGATTTTTGATGCTATTGCAATGACCACAGCTCCAAAAAAGGTTATCCCAATCAAATTTCAAATCAAGATTTCCTTTATGCGGGACCAAGTGCTCGATTTCAGGGTCTTGTAACCCTTTCAATTCACAAATATAGCATTTATCATGAAAATCAGTCTTCAATTGTTCTACGACATCTTCTCCACGATACGAGCCGTTTTCGCCCTTCAATTTTTCAACTTTTAAAGAAGCTGGTGCCACCGGAGATTTATCACATTTTACCATTGTACTTACTCCTTCTGCGATAATTCCAATTTGAGCTTTTTATAATCTGCCATAAAATCTAACCCAAGATAGTCAGGAATTTCATCAAGATAATATTCCAAATTAGCAATTTCTTCATAATCATCATCGGTTAGTTCCTGTTTGCAAGCCAGTTGTTTATATCTTTCATATTTTTTCTGTAGCTCATCAGAAAGTACCGAAGCTTTGAAATAGCCTTCTACAATTCCATCATAAGGAATATTTGAAAGGCCTTCTGGGGTATTGACTAACATATGATTAGCCAAATCATAAATGACGGCATTCTCGATGGAATTTAAAATGAACGGAGAATGTGTCGTCACAATGAACTGAATATTGGGAAAAATACCGGTCAGTATCGGCATAATTTTTTTCTGCAGTTCTAAATGCAGATGTGCTTCGATTTCATCAATCAAGACAACGCCTTCCAAATCATAACGCTTGCCCGCTTTCTTTTCCATCCGCATCATCAAATCAACGACGATATCTAAAACGGCTGCATAGCCACTGGAAAGAGTGTCAAAGGTAAACGGTTCTCTGCCAGGCACGATGATATGAAATTCAAAGGTTTCAATGTCAAAGTCCAGATGAGCTTGCGGCGCATCAAATATAATTTGTAAAACGTGGTCAAATCGTTGAAACCATTCTTTGATTTCTTCAGCTCTTTCTTTTTTCCCACCAACTTCCGCCATGGCCCCTACTGTTTTCAAATTCAAAATGTATTTTACGAACTCCTGGCCTGGATGTTCCTGGATAGTATACCTTTCCTTTAAATCCACTTTGGATACATTTTTCTCATTATGTGCGGTATATCCTCGTTCCGCTTCATAATAGGCAAAAATGTATTTGCCCATGTATACCCTGGACTGTATACTTTCCTTGTCGTTAAACTGAGCAGTAACGCCTCGGGTTATATCAACAGCACCACTATCTCCTGTATATATAGACAAATATGCCTTCAACGCTTCCATGACACTGGTTTTACCACTTCCATTTTTCCCGGTCAGAATCAGGTGTTTGCAAGTCGTTTCTGATAATGGGATGGTGATATTCTGTAAGTGCCGTACTTTATCAATATGTATTTGTGTAATAAAATGTTGATTCATAAAATCATCTCCATTAGGTCTGTGATGGATGCAGTCACTGGTTCTGTAGCGGGTCGCCCACGTGGCGCCCCCTACGACAGCCCCGAGCGGGGCTATTTTTACGAACCGAGGGGTACTCGAAGCAATGTGGTCAGTTTGAGTTTGTCGCCGCGCAGCAGCATCCGTAGGGGCCGTCCCACAGGGCGGACCGCTACACGCTGAGGGTTTCCCGAAGCGTCGTTGTCAGTTTGAGTCTGTTGCCGCGCCGCGGCATCTGATTCCGAGGCGGCCTGCGGACTGCGACCTGCAGTCTGCGAAACTACAAGCAGCCTCTCCGGCCGTTGGACTACTTTTCCTATCAGGAACTGCTTATTTCTTCTTTTTACGATGGACGATGAGGGCTTCGTCGGCCCAGTCGAAGAAGTACGGTTCGGTTGCGTAAATGGCATAGCTCGTCAGATAGGCAGTGATGAGTTCTTCATCGGAAAATGGGGCGTATGGCGGGTTGTCAAGGTAGGGCTGGAAGATGCTCTGGTCACCTTTTTTAATGGAACGGATGAGCTTTTTCGTAATAGGGTATTCCTGCTTCAAGGTTTCCAAGTACGATTTCGCCTTGGGCCAATCGCCGAGTTTGAAGTACAACAAGGCTAAGGCCAAGAGATAAAAGGAACTTTTTTGTTCGTCTGCTCCCTGCTTGTACAGTTTCAATGCTTTCATTTCATTGCACATTTTAGCATACAGCGGCATCAGCTGGAAACGGATGCCCAAATTATCATTTTTATTGAGGCGAAGCATTTCTTCCCCTACCTGGATGGCTTTGTTGTGGATACCACATTCAATCAAGTTCGACAAGTATTCCTGAAGCAGCATCATATACGGCCGTGTTTCAAAATCCAACCAGAAGTTGCCTTTACTGCGCTGGTAAATTTCCTGATCTTTTAACCGTTTTTCTTCGGCGCTAATTAAGTCCGGAAGGACTTTAAGCATATCCAGGGGGCCTTTCGAGTCCAATTCAGCCTGGGCCAGTTTGACTTCCACATTATCCGGCTCCAGTTCGGCTGCTTTGGCCAAATATTCTCGTTTGTCTTTTTTTCGGCTCGCCTGCTCAGCTAAATCCAAATAATCATAGACATCGGCTGGTACTGTATCGTCCTGCCCATTCTCCTGCAAGTGTTGGACAGCCTCATTATGCTGCATCATGAATTCTTCAATAATCTGCTGCATCTCTTCTTCGCTCTTAACACCGTTCGGAGCCTTCTTGGCAATAAATGCATGTAATTCTTTCATTACTTTATCCATAGCACGCATAAAATCATCTCCATTCAGTCTGTTTAGGTATTCCCACTCGTTCTGTGGCGGGTCGCCCACGCGGCGACCCCTACGATGGCAATCCGCGGGACCGCGCCCCTTTATAGGATTAGCGCTTTAGTTTTTTCTGGAGGTACCAAATTACAATTCCAGAATACTCCTTATATTTTCCTTCTTTGTCCTTGTTTTCATAGATATTAAGCAATTTTTCTAAAGAGCTTTTAGGCCAATCACCTGGTTTATTTCTTCGCATCGCATTAAGTTTATCTTTGCAGGCCTCAAGAGCATTATATCTATTTCGGCATAAACTAAAGTCGCTGCCTTCATAGTTCAGATTCAAAGTATCATCCAAATCCTCATTAATTTGTTTATTTTCAGAATAAATTTTTCCTGTATGGCTTTCATATTTGATTTGTTGAACTAAATTTTTATCTAACGGATTGATTGTCAACATTTTATCTTTGCGATGAGAATCACAAGTAGTACACGAATAAGGTTGACCCGCATTGCCCATGCAAACGCCTAACATATTCCTAAAATCTAATTTTTGAAATTCTAAACATTGACTTTCGGGAAACCAATGTTCAATTTTCATGGGAGGAACTCCGCCATCAACAGAACTCTCATCATAAATACGACGCATACAATACGCACAAAGATATCCTTGGTCTTCCAATAATCGCCTTCTGATATCAGCTTTGTTGCATCCATCATAGTATGCATTTTTTTGCTTTTTATATTCCGCTAAAGACTTAGGTTCCGCATGTTTTTCAATATAGCGCATTTCACTCCTCCATCAAAGCGATTTCCAGGTCCAAACGTTCTCTCGCTTTAACAGCCAGCGGACTGTCTCTGCCTATGTCCTGTTCCAATTGTGACAAAATAACTTTTGCTTGAGAAAAATCTTCTTTATCAATACACTGGTAAAAAGATTTGAGCAAATCTTCAACAGAATCAGGTAAATCTGTCGCATTTTGGATTTTCTTCAAAATATAATCTATTTCTAACCCATAGCCGCTCATGGACGTTTTAGGCTGATCCATCTGTTCTATATCAATGCACCATACATTTTTAGCCGATGCAATGATAATAGGCGAATGAGTAGTAGCAATGAATTGCACGTTAGGAAAAACATGGCGTAATACATCAATTACTTGCCACTGCCACCGTGGATGTAAATGTACATCCAATTCGTCAATTAAGACCAGGCCGGGTGCCTGGGAAATATTTTCAGCTAAAAAAGGATTTAGTGTTGCCATGCGATAAGCAATATCAAAAATCATCCAAATCAAGGATTGATATCCTGCACTCAGCACAGAAATCGGAACGACTACCCCCTCTTTCTGATACATAAGTTCTTCAGATCTTTTATCATAAAAAATTCGAATAGGTTCATTTTCCAATTGTGTCATTGCCTTGGCAACGGCCTGCTTCACAGCCTCATATTCTCTTACAAGAGTACCATTTTGCCAAGCAATTTGTTCCATCCTCGAACACCATTCTAACATCAATTTCACGCTAGCCTCATCGCTCATGCAGTCGATATATCCGGCGACACGGCTGCTCTTTTTGCGTGAAAAAGTGCGTTCTGCTTTTCTTCGTTTTTGGGACCATACGCGGCCAGCACTTTGATAACAAATAACGGGTAAAACAGCTTCTGGATTCGTCGTCAATGCTTCTGCCAGATGATAAATATCACGGGGCGTTGTTTTTGTCTGCGCTCTATAATTAGATTTAGAACGTTCCCATTGATAGGTTTGACCGTTTATATCCGCAGTTATTTCGACTTTCGGCCAATAATTAACGGGTTCACAAGCCCCATCACCCTGCAGGATATATACAGTTCGTGCTTCATCGGACAAAAAATTCCGAGGATGTATGCCTTCCCCATGAGCTCCAGAAACAAACCCGCTGATACCAATAGCTACAGCTTCTAACAAAGATGTTTTCCCTTTACCATTTTCCCCAATAATTAAATTAAAGCCCTTATGAAAAGAAAGCTGGCAATGGTCGATTCCTTTAAAATTATAAACAGATAAATCTTTGATATACACGTTTTTTCACCTCTTTGATAGATTTTCAAGGGGCTCTCCTTGTAGGGAAGCTTTCAGCATAGCTCTCTTTTTGACGGCCATCCTGCCCCATCCTGTAAAGGAGCTCAACACAGATCCTGTGGCGGGTCGCCCACGTGGCGACCCCTACGAAATCCCAGCCGGGGGCATTTCTACTGTCGCCGCGCCGCGGCATCTGATTCCGCGGCGGCCTGCGGACTGCAAACAGCGAACGGCGAAAGTACAGGCAACCTCTCCGGCCCGTTGGGCCACCTCCCCTAATATGGGAGCTGGCAGCTCTGCTGACTGAGAGGTGGCTTATTTAGCGTTCGAGCCATTCTTTGAATTCGGCTTCGCTGATGATGGGGGTCCCCAGTTTCTTGGCTTTTTCGTATTTGCTGCCCGGGTCGGCTCCGACGACGACGAGGGTCGTCTTTTTGGTGACCGATGACGTGCATTTACCGCCTCGTGCTTCGACGGCCTGTTCGGCTTCTTTGCGGCTGAACATCTGCAATTTGCCGGTGAGGACGACGATTTCGCCATCAAAGGTCGTATTGATGAGTGTTTTCTTTTCTGCCGTCATATCGACGCCGTGAGCGCGCAGTTTTTCGATGAGGGCCTGGTTCTTGGCGTCGCTGAAGTAGGCTACGATGCTGTCGGCAATGCGCGGTCCGATGTCGTCGATAGCCGTCAGGTCTTCGGCATTGGCCTTCATGAGGGCGTCGACGGAGCCGAAGGATTCGGCCAGGACGCGGCCGGCTTTGGCGCCGACGAAGCGGATGCCCAGGGCAAAGAGGACCCGGGCCAGGCCGACAGATTTGCTCGTTTCGATGGCCTTGAGCAGGTTGTCTGCCGATTTGTCGCCAAAGCCTTCGAGGTCGACCAGTTCTTCTTTAGTCAGGCCGTAGATGTCGGCTACGTCGTGGATTAGATGCTGGGCCAGGAGCTGCTGGACGATGGCGTCGCCCAGGCCGTCGATGTTCATGGCATCGCGGGAGACGAAATGGGCGATTTTTTCGCCGATAACGGCCGGGCAGTCCGGATTGGTACAGCGCCAGGCCGCTTCCCCATCGCGGCGGACGACAGGGCTGCCGCAGGCAGGACAAGTCGTCGGCATGGCGAAGACTTTTTCCGAGCCGTCGCGCAGTTCCGGCAGGGAGCGGACGACTTCGGGGATGATTTCGCCGGCCTTCTGGATGACGACGGTATCGCCGATGCGGATGTCTTTTTCTTTGATGTAATCCTCATTGTGCAGCGTCGCCCGTTTGACTGTCGTCCCGGCCAGGTGGACCGGTTCGAGGTCGGCTGCCGGCGTCAGGACGCCCGTCCGGCCGAGGCTGACGGAAATGTCCAGGACTTTCGTCCGCGCCTGTTCGGGCGGGAATTTATAGGCAATGGCCCAGCGGGGAATCTTGACGGTATTGCCCAAACGGGCCTGCTGGGCAAAGGAGTTGACTTTGACGACCATTCCATCCGTCGCATAAGGCAGGCTGTCGCGGCGGTCGTCCCAACTGTGGATGAAGGCGATGACGTCTTCGATGTTCGTGAACTTGCGGTATTCCGGATTGACCTGGAAATGGAACTGGGCCAAGTCCTGGAGCAGTTCTTCCTGGCTCTCGATGGTGATGCCGCTGTTTCCGCCCAAGGCGTAGGCGAAGAAAGCCAGTTTGCGCTGAGCCGTAATGCGCGGGTCGAGCTGGCGCAGTGAGCCCGCTGCGGCGTTACGGGGATTGGCAAAGGGTTCCAGTTCGTCATCGCGGCGCTGCTGATTCAGGGCTTCAAACGACGCGATGGGCATGTAGACTTCGCCGCGGATCTCGATGTGCGGCGAATCGCTGGCGATGTGCAGGGGAATGGTGCGGATGGTCCGGACGTTGTTGGTAATGTCTTCACCGACGACGCCGTCGCCGCGGGTGACGCCGCGGATGAACTGGCCCTGTTCATAAATGAGATTGACTGCCAGGCCGTCAATTTTCAGTTCGACGATGTATTCCAAATCTTCGCCGCCCAGGTCATCGCGGACGCGCTGGTCGAATTCCCGCAATTCATCGTCGCTGAAGACGTCGCCCAGGCTGAGCATGGGCCGGTCATGGGTATATTTTTCAAAGCCGCCGGAAATCTTGGAACCTACGCGCTGCGTCGGCGAATCGGGCGTGACCCAGTCGGGGTGGGCTTTTTCGATGTTTTCCAGTTCCCGGTACATCATATCGTATTCATAATCAGTCACCGTCGGCTTGTCGAGGGTGTAATATTGATAACTCAATTCATCTATTTTTTTCCGCAGCTCCAAAAGCCGCGCTTTTTCAGTATCCATGGTACCTCCTTCATTCGTGAAAATCATTCCTATTCGTCCTGTAGAGCGTCTCATCACAAGTTCTGTGGCGGGTCGCCCACGTGGCGACCCCTACGAAGGCCCGGCCAGGGCATTTTTACGAGCCGAGAGCTCTCCGAAGCGGCCTGCAAAAGTGCAAGCAACCTCTCCGGCCCGTTGGGCCACCTCCCCTAATATGGGAGGCTTTTTACGCACTGAAAATTTCCCGAGGCAACCTGCGGACTGCGAAAGTACAGGTAACCTCTCCGGCCCTTCGGGCCACCTCCCCTAATAGGGGAGGCTTAGGCTCCCTTTGTAGGGGAGCTGGCAGCTCTGCTGACTGAGAGGTTGCTTTTTTACGCGCTAAGGGTTTCCCGAAGCGTCGTTGTTACTTTGAGGCTGTCGCCGCGCAGCGGCATCTGATTCCGAAGCGGCCTGCGGACTGCGAACGGCGGCCTACGAAAATACAGGCAATCTCTCCGGCCCGTTGGGCCACCTCCCCTAATATGGGAGGCTTAGGCTCCCCTCATAGGGGAGCTGGCAGCTCTGCTGACTGAGAGGTTGCTTTTTACGCGCTAAGGGTTTCCCGAAGCGTCGTTGTTACTTTGAGGCTGTCGCCGCGCAGCGGCATCTGATTCCGAAGCGGCCTGCGGACTGCGAACGGCGAACGGCGGCCTACGAAAATGCAGGCAACCTCTCCGGCCCGTTGGGCCACTTCCAGCTCAGCTCTCCGTTTTGGCAACCGTCCTGCGCTTTCCTGTGGTCAGCACCTGACGGGCCAAAAAGGGCCTAATATGGGAGGCTTAGGCTCCCCTACTGTACTTTCTCTAAGGGGGCGTATTTCACGACGACTTGGCGGACGCCTTTGGTCGGGAATTGGATTTTCATCTGCATGTTCGGGCCTTCGCCGATGACGTCGAGGACGGTGCCGATGCCCCAGATTTTATGGCGGACTTTATCGCCTTTGGCGAAGGTATCGGTGACGGCGTGTTTCTTGGGCAGGCTCGATGCGACGGGCTTGGTCAGGATGGAGACACGCTGTTTCCCCGGAACCGCCGTCGTCCGGCTCTGGGGCATGGCGCTCTTGCGATGGTAGTCTTCCATGAACTGCGGCGGGATTTCGGCCAGGAAACGGCTGGGCATATAGGCCGAAATGCGGCCGTACATGGTCCGCGTGACGGCGTTGGTCACGTAGAGCTGCCGTTCGGCCCGGGTAATGCCGACATAGGCCAGACGCCGTTCTTCTTCGACCTGCGCCGGGTCCATCAGGGTCCGGCTGTGCGGGAACAGGCCTTCGTCGAGGCCGGTCAGGAAGACGACCGGGAATTCCAGGCCCTTGGCGGCATGGAGGGTCATGAGGGTGACTTTCGAGTCGCTGCTTTCAAAATCATCGACATCGCTGACGAGGGCGACGTTTTCCAGGAAGTCCTGGAGGTTGCCTTCGGGATTGCTGTCCATGTAGTCTTTGGCGACGGACAGGAATTCGCCGACGTTTTCCTTGCGGCTTTCGCCCTGCGGGTCGTGTTCCGCTTCTTTATCGAGCATGTCGCCGTAGCCAGTCTGTTTGATGACCGTTTCGATGAGGCTCAGGACGTCTTTGCCCTCGATGTCGTTTAGGAGGTCGAAAATCATGGCAGCGAAGTTTTCCAGCGATGCCTTGGCCCGTTTGGTGACGGGGATCTCATCGGTCGACGACAGGGCTTCAAACAAGGAAATCCCCTGTGCTTCGGCATAGGCTGCGACGTGTTCCATCGTCGTCGCCCCGATGTTGCGCTTGGGCACGTTGATGATGCGCGTCAGGCTCAGGCTGTCTTCCGGGTTATAGAGCAGGCGCAGGTAGGCCAGGACGTCTTTGATTTCCTTGCGGTCATAGAACTTGGTGCCGCCGACCATGGTATAGGGAATGGCATAGCGCATGAGCTTTTCTTCGAGGACACGGGACTGGGCGTTGGTCCGGAAGAGGATGGCCATGTCGCCATACGGTTCGTGGCTGATTTCATGGCGGTTGTAGATGACGCCGGCGATATAATCGGCTTCGTCGTGTTCCGTCTGGGCCTGGTAATGGATGATCTTGTTTCCCGTCGGGTTCTCTGTCCACAAGGTCTTCTTGGGCCGGCTTTCGTTATTGTCGATGACGGCATTGGCCGCATGGAGGATAGTCTTCGTCGAGCGGTAGTTCTGTTCCAGTTTGATTGACGCCGCATCGGGATAGTCCCGCGTGAAGTCGATGATGTTGCGGATATCGGCACCGCGCCAGGCGTAAATACTCTGGTCGGCATCGCCGACGACACAGATATTGCGCCAGCGGGCGGCCAGTATCTTGGTCAGGGCATACTGGGCATGGTTCGTATCCTGATATTCGTCGACCAGGATATATTGGAACCGGGACTGGTATTTTTCCCGGACCTCCTCGTTTTCCTGCAAGAGGCGCACGGCCAGGAACAAAAGGTCGTCGAAATCGACGGCATTGTTTTCCCGCAACTTTTCCTGATACAGAGCGTAGACGTCGGCGACTTTCTGTTCGTAGAAATCGGAGGCTTTCGCCGCAAAGGCCTTGGCATCCATGAGGACGTTCTTAGACGACGAAATGGTCCCCAACACGGAGCGCGGCGTGAACTGCTTGTCGTCGAGGTTAAGCTTTTTCAGGCAGTCCTTGACCAGGACCAGCTGGTCCGACGAATCGTAGATGGTGAAATTGCGCGTATAGCCATGGAAGCCGTCGACTTCAAAGCGCAGCAGCTTGGCGCAGAACGAGTGGAACGTACTCAGCCAGATGCTGTCGGCCTGGGCACCGACAAGGTTGGTCACGCGTTCCTTCATTTCCTTGGCGGCCTTGTTGGTAAAGGTAATGGCCAGGATGCGGTACGGCGCGACGCCTAATTCCAGGAGATGGGCAATGCGGCAGGTCAGGACCTTGGTCTTGCCCGATCCGGCACCGGCCGTGATCAGCAGCGGCCCTTCGGTATGCTTGACGGCCTCGCACTGGCGGTCGTTAAGGGTATCAAAAATAGGATTCATGCATTCTTCCCCTTTATAGATAAAAAGGCCCACACCGTGTCGATGGGGCCTCTGAAAATCATCACTTATTTCATTGCCGAAAGGATAGGCGGAATGACCTGTTTCTTACGGCTCATGACCTTGGGCAGGTAGACTTCCTTATCGAGGACGTCCTTGCCGAAGGCACTGCTGACAACGTCGTCCATATTGCCGGCGAAGATGAGGTTCGTCGATTCGTCGATGATGCTGGTGATCATCAGGAAGGAAGCGGCGTAATCGTGTTCAGCGCGCAATTTTTCCAAGGCGTTGAGCAGGACCTGTTTCTGGTCGAGGAGGTCCGCCGTATCCATGACCTGGACCTGGGCAACGGTGAAGGTCGTATTGCCGCTGGAGAATTCTTTCATGTCGTTGTGGACGATCTGGTCCGGCGTCAAATCGGAGACGTTGGCACCGGCTTTAAGCATTTCCATGCCGTATTTTTCGACGTCTACACCGGCGATGTTGGCCAATTTTTCGGCAGCTTCGCGGTCAGCCGGCGTGCAGGTCGGCGAACGGAAGAGGACCGTATCGGAAATGACGGCCGACAAGAGCAGGCCGGCAATGTCTTTGGGGATGTCGACCTTAGCCTGTTCATATAAGCCCGTTACGATGGTAGCCGTGCAACCGACGGGTTTGAAGAGGATGGAAATAGGGCCGGCCGTTTCCAAGGTACCGCCGATGCGGTGATGGTCGATGACGCCGACGATAGATGCTTCGTCAATGCCGTCGATGATCTGTTTCTTTTCGTTGTGGTCGACGAGGATGACCTGCTGTTTTTCGACAGCAGCGACACAGTCTGCACAGATCATGCCGACGTATTTGCCGTTTTCGACGACAGCGTATTTGCCATCAGCCGGGATGTCGTGACCGTTATCGGTCGGTTTGAAGAACAGTTCCGGGTCGTGAGCCAAGGCTTTGACCGTGCTCAATTCTTCGCCCATGACGGTCTTGACGAATTCATCGGCGAGCTGGCCTTTTTCGATGACGCCGACGAACTGGCCGTTATCGGCAACGGGAGCGACATCGCTTTCGTGGGATGCGAACCATTTGGCAGCATCTTTCAGGCTGGCACTGACCGGAAGGGCTTCGACTTCCGTGTGGACAGCTTCGCTGACTTTGACGTAGAAGTCCTTGACCAGCGGCTGCGGAGCAACGTGGAAATAATTCAGGGCAAAGGCCGTTTCCTTATTCGGTTCGCCAGCGCGGATCGGCGTAGCGTCGATACCCTGTAACTGTTTTAATTTTGCATAGGCAATGGAAGAACAAATGGAGTCCGTGTCCGGGCTCTTATGACCGGTAACAAAAATCTGTTTTGCCACGATAATCACCTCATTGAAAAGTATATGTATGTTTCTATATCCCTAACATTATATCATAGACAAAGGATGAAGGCTAGTGCAGGGCGTCGGCTCCCTTGAGAAGGGGAGCTGGCCACAGGCCTGAGGGGTTCTTCACAAGTTCATAAGTGTCCCCCTAATGGCTGACTGCTGACGGCTAGCTGCTGACGGCTAATCTCTATTCGTCAAGCCCAGGCGCTGGAGCATGGCCATGTCTTCGGCGATGGTCGAGCCCGACGTGGTCAGCATGTTGCCCGTAATCGAGGCCGACGCGCCGTGGAGCAGGGCTGTGGCCCCGTTTTCCGGCAGGAGTTTGCGGCCGGCAGCCAGGCGGATGTTGGCTTCAGGATTGATGAAGCGGAAGAAGGCGATGGTCCGCAGGACATCGCGGCCGTCGAGCTGGGGCCGATGTTCCAGGGGCGTGCCGGGAATGGGCATGAGGGAGTTGACGGGAATGGACTGGATGCCCAGTTCGGCCAGGCTGATGGCCATGTCCAGGCGGTCTTCCCAGGTTTCCCCCATGCCGATGATGCCGCCGGAACAGACGCAGAGCCCTTCTTTCTGAGCGGCCTTAATGGTGCGGATGCGGTCGTCATAAGTGTGGGTCGTGCAGATGTATGGGAAGAAACGCCGCGACGTCTCGATATTATGGTGATAACTGGTCACGCCCGTTTCGTGGAGGCGGTGCAGCTGTTCCGGCGTCAGCAGGCCGTGCGACGCACAGAGGTCGATGTGCAGCGTCTGCTTCATCGTGCGGTACGTATCCAGGGCTTTTTCAAAATCCGCCCCTGTCAGAGCCCGGCCCGACGTGACGATGGCAAAGCGGTTGGCGCCGGCATCCTGATTGGCCTTGGCGTTGGCCAGGATTTCTTCTTTCGCCAGGAAACCGTATTCTTCGCAGCCCGTATGGTGGCAGGCCGACTGGGCACAGTATTTGCAGTCTTCCCCACAGCGGCCGCTGCGGCCGTTGATGATGGTGCAGAAATCAATATGATTGCCACAAAAATGGCGCTGTAAGGCGCCGGCTCCCTGCTGCAATTCTTCCAAAGGTGCTTCCAGGAAAATCGATAAATCATCGCCGCGTTGGATGCGGTACCCCTGTATAATGCTATCGGTCAATGCTGCTATCGTATTCATTGTCAACCCACTCCCTGTTTTTATTGTGAACTATGGGATTATTATACTCGCTGCGGCGATTGCAGTCAACTTTATTTTATTCGTATCACGGTTAACAATATGAGTACACGATATCCTGAATCGCAGGACGATTCATTTGTTTAAGACCAACCTCTCCGGCCCTTCGGGCCACCTCTAGCTCAGCTCTCCGTTTTAGCAACCGTCTTGCACTTCCCTGCGGTCAGCACCTGACGGGCCAAAAAGGGCCTATGAGGAGAGGCTTTGGCTCCCTTTGTAGGGGAGCTGTCAGCGCAGCTGACTGAGAGGTTGCCTTTGGCCGCCCTTTGGGACAGCCCCTACGATGGATCCATGAAAAAAGAGGTTGCCCGCGAAGCCATGCTTCGTGGGACAACCTCTTTTTCAAGTGTTCTTGCCAATGAATTACCGACGTTCGCGGATACGGGCAGCTTTGCCTGTAAGACCACGGAGGTAGTGCAGTTTTGCACGACGGACGACACCGTGGCGAACGACTTCGATTTTAGCGAGGCGCGGGGAATGTACCAAGAAAGTACGTTCAACACCAATACCGTAGGAAACGCGGCGGACAGTGAAAGTTTCGCGGACACCGCCGTTCTGACGGCCAATAACGACACCTTCAAAAATCTGTACACGTTCGCGATTGCCTTCGACAACCTTTACGTGAACTTTGACTGTATCACCAGGGCGGAATGCCGGGATATCGTCACGAAGCTGTTCCTGTTCAAGTACGCTGATAATGTTCATTTCTTTTTTCCTCCTATAAGACATTCGTGCCCCCGTTGTCGCCACCTTTCACGACAATCGTGTTATCGAGCAGAGGACTGCCTAAATTAACAAGGGAATTATACCATAAAGCCGCGTTCCTGTAAAGGGGGATTTTTCCATTTTATAGGCATCTTCCGTAAAGGGCTGCTTAAAAGCACAGCAACCTCTCCGGCCCTTCGGGCCACCTCCAGCTCAGCTCTCCGTTTTGGCAACCGTCTTGTTCTTCCCTGCGGTCAGCACCTGACGGGCCAAAAAGGGCCTAATATGGGAGGCTTAGGCTCCCCTCATAGGGGAGCTGGCAGCTCTGCTGACTGAGAGGTTGCTTTTACGAGCCGAGGGTTACTCGAGGCGATGTTGTCCACCTGAGTCTGTCGCGGCGGAACACCGCATCTGATTCCGAGGCGGCCTGCGGCCTGCGAACTGCAACCGGCGGGATGCCCATCGGGACAATTGGATTCACAGGATTCACGGCGGGCCGCCCTTTGGGACGGCCCCTACGGATGTAATGGACAGGGTCCATTACATCTGTACGTTGGGCATGAAGCTGCGGGACATGTGGGCGATGATGGCCTGGTACTTATCTTTTTTGCTGGTCGGATAAGTGACGGTGAAGGCCGTGTAGGTCTTGTTCTTGTCGTTGATGTAGAGTTCGTGGTAGTAGGACTTCTTGCCGTCCGTCCAGCCGATGGCATAGCTGTTCTTGGTCTTGATGTTGGTCGTCAGCGTCGGCGATCCGTTCATGCCCAAAGCCATGTTGTAGAGTTCGTCGATGGTAAAGTTCATGCTGTTCTTGGCGGCATAGGTCATGTAGACGGCATCGTCTTTGGGATCCTGGAAATAGCAGCCATCGCCGTCGGCATTCATGTCGGCTGTCGTCGCAGCCCGGGGGATATCGACGGCATACTGATAGGCGCTGTTATAGTACTGATAGTAATTCTTGTCTTTAGTCGTCATGACCTGGACGACTTCATAGCTGTCGGCACTGGCGCTCTTGAGGCCCACCTTTTCTTCAGCCATGACGGTTGAACCGGCAATACAGGTAAGGGCTGCTGCCAACATGACGAGATTCTTCAATTTCATAAATGATCACTCCTTTATGGTAGATGCGGAAAAGAGGCTGTCACACGAAGGCAGCCTCTTTTCGAGTTTGAAGTTTGTAGTTTTTAGTTTACAGTAAATAACTCAAATTCAATCCTGTCATCTACAAACTACAAACTCTACACTACAAACTGGACACTATTCATTATATCATATTTTTCATTTTTGGCCATTGAAATTCCGCTTTATCCACGGGATTCGCAGCGGGCCGCGAAAGTACAATCAACCTCTCCGGCCCGTTGGGCCACCTCCAGCTCAGCTCTCCGTTTTGGCAACCGTCTTGCGCCTCTCGTTGGTCAGCACCTGACGGGCCAAAAAGGGCCTAATATGGGAGGCTTAGGCTCCCCTCATAGGGGAGCTGGCAGCTCTGCTGACTGAGAGGTTCTTTCTCTACAATACGCTAAGGGTATGTCGTAAAGAACCCCTCCACCGCAAGCGGTCCCCCTCCCCTTCTCAGGGGAGGCTTTTTACGCCCCGAGGGTGTCCCGAAGCGTCGTTGTCCACCTGAGACTGTCGCCGCGCAGCGGCATCTGATTCCAAAGCGGCCTGCGAACGGCGACCTGCGGCCTGCGGGCCGTCGAGACGGGGCCCTTACGCCAATTTCTTGATGTCGCCCAAGGGCTGGATGAGGCTGTAGGTCAGGGCCAGGAGATGGAGACGGTTTTCTTTGACCGCTTCGTCTTTGTGCATGACCAGGACATTATCCAGGAAGTCATTGATGGCGGCAATGCCTTCGGAGAGGACTTCGGCTACGCCTTCGTAGTCATAGACGGCGTATTTCTGCGGCAAGTTGACCTGCATGGCCTGGCAGGCGCTGTAGAGGGCCTTTTCTTCTTCCGTTTCAAAGAGGTCCGGATTGACGTCGGTATCGTCGGCGCCTTTGATCATGTTGCTGACGCGGGTGAAGGCCTGCAAGAGGTCGGTCTTGCCCATGATGTCGGCATCGATGAGGGCCTGGGCACGGCGGGCTTCTTCGTAGGCGTTGAGCGTATCCGAAGCCAGGACGCAGTCGATGATGTGGTAATCCATGCCTTTATCCTGGAAGATGTTCTTCAGGCGCAGCGTGAAGTAGTCGTCGAGCTGACCCATGACTTTGGCTGCGTCTTCCCCTTCTACGCCGAGGAGATTGAGGACGAAGGCAAAGACTTCATGGCAGTTGAGATTCCAGCCGGCATCCATGAGGATGTTGAGGGTACCGATGGTCTGGCGGCGCAGGGCAAAGGGGTCCTGCGAGCCCGTCGGGATAAAGCCGCGGCTGAACATGCCCGTAATGGTATCGAACTTGTCGGCAATGCCCAGGACTTTGCCCATGTCGGTCTGCGGCAGGACGTCGCCGGCAAAGCGCGGCTGGTACTGTTCGTTGATGGCTTCGGCCACGCCGGCATCTTCGCCGTCGATGAGGGCATATTCCTTGCCCATGACGCCCTGGAGTTCCGTGAATTCCATGACCATCTGCGTAGCCAGGTCGGCTTTGGCCAGGAGCGATGCACGCTGCAACTTGGCGTCATCCAGGCCGAGGTCGAGTTTATGATTGAGGAAGACCGTAATCTTTTCCAGGCGCTGAGCTTTGTCATAGAGCGTGCCCAAGCCGTCCTGGAAGACGATTTTCTTCAATTTTTCCGTGTAATCGGCGAGCTTATGTTTCTTGTCTTCTTCAAAGAAGAACTTGGCATCGTCCAGGCGGGCGCGGAGGACACGTTCGTTGCCGTGCTGGACCGTTTCCAGATGGTAGTCGTTGCCGTTGCGGACGGTCAGGAAGAGGTTCATGAGCTTGCCGTCTTTATCGCGCATGGGGAAATAGCGCTGGTGGTCCTTCATCGGCGTGATGATGGCCGCTTCCGGCAGTTTCAGGTAGTCTTCATCGAATTCACCGCAAAGGGCCGTCGGGTATTCGACGAGGTAGACGACTTCTTCCAGGAGGTCGTCATCCATGATGATGGTGCCGCCCTTTTCATCAGCCAGTTTCTGCAGGCCTTCGAGGATCATCTGCTTGCGGACTTCCGGGTCGACGATGAGGAAATGTTCCTTGCACGTTTCTTCATAGGCTGCCGGGCTTTCGATGGTGAAATCGCCGGTACCCAGGAAGCGGTGGCCGCGGCTGACGTTGCCCGATTTGACGTTAGCCAGTTCAAAGGGGATGACATCTTTATCGAAGAGGGCGACGAACCAGCGGATAGGACGGACGAAGTGGAAGTCCAGGCTGCCCCAGTGCATGCTCTTGGGGAAATTAAGACCCGTGACGATGCCTTTCATGAGGTCCGGCAAGAGGCCGGCCGTGTCAGCGCCGACGCTGGTGACGTTGGCATAGACGTAGCCGTCTTCGACGACAAGGTCCTTGACGTCGATTTTCTGGCCCCGGGCAAAGCCCATGGCAGCTTTCGTCGGGTTGCCGTCGGCATCGTAAGCGATCTTGACCGACGGGCCTTTATGTTTGGCCGATACGTCGGCCTGTTTTTCAGCGACGCCCTTCATGATGAGGGCGATACGGCGCGGCGTACCGAGGGTGCGGATCGATTCATAGGCGATATGGGATTCGTCAAAGGATTTCCCGGCCAGGTCCCGGACCTGGGAAAGGATACTCGGCATATAATGAGCCGGGATTTCTTCAGTACCGATTTCAAGTAACAAATCTTTGCTCATCTTATTTTTCCTCCTTATTCAGCATCGGGAAACCTAATTTTTCACGCTGTTCCAAGTACGCTTTGGCGCAGGCCCGTGCCATGTTGCGGACGCGGCCGATGAAGGCAGCCCGTTCGCTGACGCTGATGGCGCCGCGGGCGTCGAGAAGGTTGAACGTGTGCGAGCATTTCAATACGTAGTCATAGGCCGGAAGGACGAAGCCGGCTTTGATGACCCGCATGGCTTCTTTTTCATATTCGTCGAAGAGGTGGAACAAGAGGTCGGCGTTGCTCAATTCAAAGGCATACGTCGACTGTTCGACTTCGTTCTGATGGAAGATGTCGCCATAAGTGACGTCTTCATTCCATTTGAGGTCATAGACGTTTTCGACGCCCTGGATATACATGGCCAGGCGTTCCATGCCGTATGTGATTTCCGACGAAACAGGAGCGACGTCGATGCCGCCGACCTGCTGGAAGTAGGTGAACTGCGTGACTTCCATGCCGTCGAGCCAGACTTCCCAGCCCAGGCCCCAGGCACCGAGGGTCGGCGATTCCCAGTTGTCTTCGACGAAACGGATATCGTGTTCTGCCGGGTTGATGCCCAACGTTTCCAGACTCTTCAGATAGAGTTCCTGGATGTTGTCCGGCGACGGTTTGCAAATGACCTGGAACTGATGATGCTGGTACAGGCGGTTCGGGTTGTCGCCATAGCGGCCGTCAGCCGGGCGGCGAGACGGTTCGACATAGGCAACGTGCCACGGTTCCGGCCCGAGCGTGCGCAGGAAGGTAGCCGGGTTCATGGTCCCTGCCCCTTTTTCTACATCATACGGTTCGTAGATGATACAGCCCTGAGAAGACCAAAAGCTCTTCAATGCAAATATCATGTCTTGAAAATTCATCGTATTCCCTCCTAAATACAAAAAAGTCCCTGTAACACATGACATGTTACAGGGACGAGTATACGTACCCGCGGTTCCACCCTGATTGGTCCAAAGACCCGCTTGATTCATCGGCCATACACATCAAAAAGACTTCCGGCCGCGGCCTTCAGAGCGCCTTCCGCATCGGCAACAGGCTCACACTGTCCCTGCTTCGCTGAGGATGATACGTACTTACTCTCCTGCATCGCCTATTGATTTGTACGAACTTTATCATAGCAGAGATGAGGGGAAAAGTCAATTGTTTTGTGGCCAGGGGCCCGTGGTTCGTGGTTCGTGGCTCGTGGCGCCCCTACAGAAAAAGGGACTGTCTTTGGGCGACAGTCCCTTTTCATGGCAATGGTCCTTACTAGCTGCGAACAACTAACAACGAACCACTTGTATTTAATTATTGCTTGCCGTATTTTTCGGCGACGTCCAGGCGGCGCAGGGCTCGTTGCAGGGCCGCTTCGGCGCGGGTCACGTCGAGGTTGGCAGCGTGTGCAGCCAAGCGGTCTTCGGCACGTTTTTCCGCCGATTGGGCGCGGGCTACGTCGATGTCTTCCGGTTTTTCTGAAGCTGGCGTGATGACTGTGACCGTATTGTCATGGACTTCCAGGAAGCCCGACGCTACGGTGACGTACTGGCGCTTTCCGCCTTTATCATAGCACAATGGCCAAATCGACAGGGACGCGATGAGCGGCGCATGATTGGGCATGATGCCCAAGTCGCCGTCCAGGGCGCGGACGAGGACGAAATCCACATCTTCATGGAGTACGGCAGCATCGGGTGTAATGACTTCCAGATGGAGTGTCTTTCCTGCTTCTGCCATAGACTATTCCCCTTTCAGTGTCTTAGCCTTTTCGTATGCTTCTTCGATATTGCCTACCATGTAGAAAGCCTGTTCCGGCATGTCGTCGCATTTACCGGACAAGATTTCCTTGAAGCCTTCGATGGTTTCTTTCAACGGCACATAGCGGCCCTTCTGACCGGTGAACTGTTCAGCGACGGCGAAAGGCTGGCTGAGGAAACGCTGTACCTTACGGGCACGGGCAACGGTCAGCTTATCTTCTTCGGACAGTTCGTCGATGCCCAGGATGGCGATGATATCCTGCAGGTCTTTGTACTTCTGGAGGATTTCCTGGACGGCACGGGCCGTGTTGTAATGGTCATCGCCGATGACGTGGGGATCGAGGATACGCGACGTCGAATCGAGGGGATCGACGGCCGGGTAAATGCCCAGTTCGGCGATTTCACGGGCCAGGACAGTCGTAGCATCCAAGTGGGCGAAGGTAGCTGCCGGAGCCGGGTCAGTCAAGTCATCGGCCGGGACATAGACAGCCTGGACCGACGTGATGGACCCGTCTTTAGTCGACGTAATGCGTTCCTGCAGGGCGCCGACGTCGGTGCCCAGGGTCGGCTGGTAGCCAACGGCCGACGGGATACGGCCGAGCAGAGCCGAAACTTCGGAGCCGGCCTGGATGAAACGGAAGATGTTGTCGATGAACAGCAATACGTCTTTGTGTTCTTTATCACGGAAGTATTCTGCCATGGTCAGACCGGTCAGGCCGACGCGCATACGGGCTCCAGGCGGTTCGTTCATCTGGCCGTAGACGAGGGCCGTCTTGTCGATGACGCCGGATTCCTTCATTTCGTTCCAAAGGTCATTACCTTCACGCGTACGTTCGCCGACGCCGGTGAAGACGGAATAGCCGCCGTGGCCGGTAGCGACGTTGTGGATGAGTTCCATGATGAGGACGGTCTTGCCGACACCAGCGCCGCCGAAGAGGCCAATCTTGCCGCCTTTGGCATAAGGGCAGATGAGGTCGACGACTTTGATCCCCGTTTCAAAGATTTCCGTTTCCGTCGCCTGGTCCTGGAATTTCGGGACCGGACGATGGATAGGCCAGTAATCATCGGCTTCGACTTTAGCGTCGACTTTATCGACAGTCTGGCCGAGGACGTTGAAGATACGGCCCAGGACACCTTTGCCGACGGGGACCTTGATGGGGCCGCCCGTATTTTCAGCTGCCATGCCGCGGACGAGGCCGTCCGTCGAGTCCATGGCAACGCAGCGGACGACGTCGTCGCCCAAGTGCTGCATGACTTCTACAACCAGGTCGATCTTCTGGTCGCCTTCGCCACCGGTGATATGGATGGCGTTGTAAATGGCGGGCAAGTCTGCTTCCGAGGCAAACCGCACGTCGACGACCGGGCCGATGACCTGGACTACTTTCCCAATATTATTACTCATGAAGAGGTACTCCTCTCTTTCAGAATGATTGCCAGGCGTCTTACTGCAAAGCGTTGGCGCCGCTGACAATTTCCGTCAATTCGTTGGTGATACCAGCCTGACGGACTTTATTGTAGGTAACAGTCAATTTGTCGATCAGTTCGCCTGCGTTGTCCGTAGCCGACGTCATGGCCGTCATACGGGCACCGAGTTCGCTGGCAGCGGACTGAAGGAGGCTGTTGTAAATGAACAGATCCAGATACTGCGGCAGCAAGGCGTCGAGGACGAGCTTCGGATCCGGCGCGAAGAGGTATTCTTCCCGCGGGCCCCCTTCCTGCTGGCCTTCCTTCTGGGTAATGGGCAGCATCTTGACGATGCGCGTGTCCTGGGACAGGGCCGACTTGAAGTGTGTGTAAATGACATAGACTTCGTCGACTTCGCCATCGAGGAACTTCTGCGTCGCCAAGTGGGCTATCTGCTGGGCGTGGCTGAACTGGGGCTTGTCGGAAAAACCGGACCACTTCTTTTCCGGTACCAGGTGGAGGTGCTTGAGGTACTCAATGGGCTTGCGGCCTGCGACCAGGAGCATCGATGCATCGCGGGGCTTGTCCTTGAGGACCGACACCATGGCCTTGTTGACATTGGAATTGAAAGCACCGGCCAGCCCTTTGTCCGAGCCGATGATGATGTAGCACGTCTTCTTGACCGCATCATGAGGCGTGAACAAGGCGTTGCCCGCATCGGGCGAAGCCGCAGACAGACGCTGCAGCATGCCTTCCATCTTTTCGGTATACGGGGCGGTAGCCACGGCCCGATCCTGTGCACGGCGCAGTCGTACGGAGGAAACCATCTTCATGGCCTTAGTGATCTGCTGGGTATTGGTGACGGATTTAATACGTCTGTTTATTTCGCGTGCACTCGGCATAGCTTATTCCTCCTCTTTGATCAGTTCGTGAGAAGCGCCGTACTGCTTGGTGTATTCAGCGATAGCCTTCTGCAGCGTAGCTTCTGCGTCTTTGCCGAGTTCCTTCGTCGATTTGATGCTTTCGCCGACTTCCGGATAGTTGCTGTGCATGAACTTGATGAAGCCATCAGCAAACTGAGAAACTTCTTCAACCTGTACAGGCATGAGGTAGTTCTTGACGGCCAGGTAAATCTGCATGACCTGGTCTTCGACGGGCATCGGCTGATACTGCGGCTGGATGAGGAGCTGCATCGTCCGTTCGCCGGCGTCGATCTGGGCTTTCGTGCTCTTATCGAGGTCGGAACCGAACTGGGCGAAAGCGGCCAGTTCGCGGTACTGGGCCAGGCTCAGGCGGAGAGTACCGGCGATTTTCTTCATGGCCTTGATCTGGGCGGAGCCGCCGACACGGGAAACGGAAAGGCCGACGTTGATAGCCGGGCGGATCCCGGAGTTGAAGGCTTCTGTTTCCAGGAAGATCTGGCCGTCTGTGATGGAAATGACGTTAGTCGGGATATAGGCCGACAAGTCACCGGCCAGGGTTTCAATAATCGGCAGGGCCGTAATCGAGCCGCCGCCGAGTTCATCGGACAGCTTGGCAGCGCGTTCGAGGAGACGGGAATGTAAGTAGAATACGTCGCCCGGGTATGCTTCACGTCCTGGCGGACGACGGAGGAGCAGACTCATGGCGCGGTAAGCCTGAGCGTGTTTGGACAAGTCATCGTAGACGCAGAGGCAGTCCTTGCCCTGGAGCATGAAGTATTCGGCCATGGAAACGCCGGAATACGGGGCCAGGTACTGGAGCGGTGCGCCGTCGGAAGCCGTAGCGGCGACGACGATGGTATAAGCCATAGCGCCGTGTTCTTCCAGGGTCCGGACGACGCGGGCAACGGTCGATGCTTTCTGGCCGATAGCGACGTAGACGCAGATGACGCCTGTGTCCTTCTGATTCAGGATGGTATCGATGGCGATGGCCGTCTTGCCGGTGCCACGGTCACCGATGATGAGTTCACGCTGGCCACGACCGATAGGAACCATGGAGTCGATAGCCTTGAGGCCTGTCTGGAGCGGTACCTTGACCGGCTGGCGGTCAGCGATGCCGAAAGCCTTGACTTCGATGAGGCGTGAATCTTTGGTCTTGATTTCCCCTTTGCCATCAATAGGCATCCCCAAGGGGTTGACAACGCGGCCGACCATGGCTTCGCCTACAGGGACACGCATGACGCGGCCTGTACGGCGGACGGTGTCGCCTTCCTTGATGAGGTCGTCATCGCCGAGCAGTACGGCGCCGACGTTGTCTTCTTCCAGGTTCAGGGCCATGCCGTAAACGCCGTGAGGCAGTTCCAGCAATTCCCCGGACATGGCTTTGTCCAAACCGTAAATGTGGGCAATGCCGTCCCCGACTTCCAGAACGGTGCCGACGTCGTCGACATTCATTTCCACATTATAATCTTCGATTTGTTTCTTGATTATAGCCGTTATTTCTTCTGGCTTCATTTTCATTATTCGTCCGTCACCCCATTCGTCACGTCAGCCTGGAGCAGTTTATGCTGCATGTCGCGCAGCTGCCGCCGGAGGCTGCCGTCTATTAGTTTGTCGCCGATCTGGATGACCATGCCGCCGATGAGCGACGGGTCGACGTAGTACAGCGGTTCGATGTGCTGCCCCGTCATGGCTTCCAGGCTGGCAACCAGTTTCGTTTCTTCTTCCTTGGACAGCGGTTTGACGACGCGGATCTTGGCCACTTCGATGTGCTGGGCCTTGCGGGCCAAATCGATAAACCCGTCAATGGCAAGCAAGAGGGCCGCTTCCCGGCGCCGGTCGATCATGACGTACATGAACTGCAGGACGATCGGCGATAGGCTGTCCTTGAAAATCTTTGCAAGTGTGTCTTTTTTAGACTGCGGCGGTACGAGGGGATGATTCAGGAATTTCCACAAATCGGGATTTTCCTGGAACGTGTCCCGTACGCCTTTCAGTTCTGTTCCGAACTCGGTAAGCTTCTTCTGTTCGCTGGCGATGTCGAACATCGCCTGGCTGTATTTGCTATAGATTGTTTCGGGTATCATAAGATCAGTTCCCCTTTACGCGGTGCGTCTGGAGCTGGTCGATGCAATCGGCTACCAGTTTGGCGTTCATGTCAGGATCCATGTTTTTCTGGAGCAGTTTTTCTGCCACAGCCATGGACAGTGTGACTACTTCATTACGCATTTCCCGGATAGCCGCTTCCCGTTCGTTGGCGATTTCCGTCTGGGCGATCTGCTTTTCCCGGGCGATCTGAGCGCGGATGGCTTCCAGCTGGGCCTGGGCTTCTTTGTCGGCCTGCTTGACAGCTTTGTCGACAATGGCCTGGGCTTCAGCACGGGCATCGCGGATCTGGGCTTCATAGTCGGCTTTCATCTTTTCAGCCGTTTCTCGGGCTTTGGCTGCGTTGTCGAGGTCCGACGCAATCTTGTTGCGGCGGTCTTCCAGGACTTTGAGCAGCGGTTTATAAGCGAACTTTGCCAGAATGGCAACTAACACGAAGAAGTTGATGAACTGGAACAGCAAGGTACCATTAATACTAACCAATGTACTTCCCTCCCCGGCTGTATATTAGAATCTTCGGATTAGAGCAGGCTGACGAACGGATTGGCGAAGACCAATACGATAGCGATGACAGCTGCGATAATCGGCATGGATTCGATCAGGCCGATGGAGATAAGCATGTTGACCAGGAGTTTGCCACCCATTTCCGGCTGGCGGGCCGTACCTTCGAGCATCTTCGATGCGGCATGGCCGTCACCGATAGCAGCGCCGAGAGCTGCCAAACCAATACCTAAGCATGCACCAAATGCAGATAATGCCAATACGAGAGCTTTTTCCATAGTAAATAACCTCCTAAGTTGTAACGGTATCTGAGCTTTCTTAGTCTTCCGTAAAGGACGGTGCCAGATACGATGTAGTCAGAATGGTGAAGATGAATGCCTGGATGAGGCCGATGACGAAGCTAAAGAGCAGCCAGATCATCGGGACGGCGACAGGCACGAGGAAGTACAGGACTTCCAACAGGATTTCCCCTGCCAGGATGTTACCAAAGAGACGGAAGGCCAAGGTCAAAGGCTTGGTGATTTCTTCCATCAGATTGATGATGACAAACGGCGCGAAGGGCTTGAAGAAGTGCTTGAAATGCTTTTTGAACCCCTGGTTCTTCAAGGCCATGAAGTGGACCATAAAGGAAGAAACCAGTGCCAGGGCGACAGTCGTATTCAAGTCATTCGTCGGCGAAGCCAGGACATGCGGATTCGGCAGCATGCCCAATTCGTTGGCGAAGAGGATGAACAGGAACATCGTCAGCAAGACCGAAACGACCTGGCCGTATTTCGGCCCCAACGTTTCCTTGAACTGATCGAGCAATGCTTCGATGACGATTTCCATGGCGTTCTGAAGTCCTGACGGGACGAGGGACCGGCCCCTTGTCGCAGCGACAGTGACGATGATGACCAAAGCCGCAACCAGCCAGGTCATCATGAGCGTATCCAGGTTGACATTCAGACCCAGGAGCTGGACGACCATATGATGCCCTGCATGTAATTCCATACGCAATACCTCCTTTCCTTTACCGTCTGAGACGCGCAGTCAGTACATCTGCGAAGACGAGGACGCGGTACGAAAAGATACCGGCCACGGCAGCCCCCAGGGAAATGGACGGGAACTGCAGGATGACGATGACGGCCAGGCAGATGAAGACCAGCCGGAACACGGCACCGCCGCGGATGAATGACGCCGCCTGCCCGGGCGGCAATTTTAAGGCCCGTACCGAACGGCTGCTGAGCATGAAGAAATAAACGATGTTCAAGCCGCTGCCGATACACCAGCCACTTATGTACTGCCACCAGCCTCCTAGAAAAAGGACGGCCGTGACGATACACGTAAAACCAATGAGCTTGTATATTGTTGCCTTTACATAGGCATAAAACGCTTCCATAGGCTATCCTCCGTGACTTTCACTTGCGCAGATGCCGGCCATGGCGCGCCTCGTCCTGCTGATAGGACAAGGCCTTCTTATATAAGGTCCAGAAACCGGAGATGGCACCGATGAGGGAAAAGAGGATCAATCCCCACGGCGACGTCCCGGCATGGACGTCGATGAAGCGCCCTATGGCGACGCCGACACAGATGCAGACGAAGAGAGACAGGCCTAAGGAACCGGCTATGACGACAATATCCCAAAGCCTCATGTGATTTAATTTGTCATCGTGAGAATCATCATGATGTCTCATACTACATACACTCCTGCTCGGGCGATGGCAGTTTTCCATAACCGTCGGGCATAGTATCTATATACTGCCAGCAACGATTATTCGCTTATTTTAGCACGGAAAATCTGGAAAAGCAATATCATTTTTAAGAAAATTAAACGTTATAGCTAAAAATAATTCTCAGTATAGCCTAGGGCAATACTTAGCGGCTAAAATCAGCCGGAACGGCCTCTTCCCCGGCAAAGGCGTGGAGGATGGCCTGGACGATACGCTGCGATGCTTTGCCGTCGCCATAGGGATTGACGGCGTTGCTCATGGCATCATAGGCGGCCTGGTCGGTCAGGAGGCGCTTCGTTTCAGCGTAGACGACGTCCTTGTCCGTGCCGATGAGGCGTACCGTGCCAGCTTCGACGGCTTCAGGCCGTTCTGTCGTATTGCGCAGGACCAGGACGGGCTTGCCCAGGGACGGCGCTTCTTCCTGGATGCCGCCGGAGTCAGTCAGGACCAGGCTGCTCAGGCTCATGAGATTGGCAAAGGGTTCATATTCCATGGGGTCGATGAGGTGGATGCGGTCGACGCCGGCCAGTTCCTCTTCGACGACTTTGCGCACGAGCGGATTGCGGTGGACGGGAAAGACGATTTCCGTATCGGGGATCTCTTCGATGATGCGGCGCAGGGCCTTATAGATGTGGCGCATCGGTTCACCCAGGTTTTCCCGGCGGTGCGTCGTCAGGAGGATGACCCGGTGGTTCTGGAAATCGACGTCCTTCAGGTCGTCGCCGAAGTCATAGTCGCCGGCAACGGTCGTCATCAAGGCGTCGATGACGGTATTCCCCGTCACATAGATATGAGAAGGATTTACATTTTCCTTGAGCAGATTGGCCTTGGCCGTCGCCGTCGGCGCGAAGTGGATGGCTGCGATGGCACCGGTCAGCTTGCGGTTCATTTCTTCCGGGAAGGGCGAATAGATGTCCCCTGTCCGTAGACCGGCTTCGACGTGGCCTACCGGGACCTGCTGATAGTACGAGGCCAGGGCACCGGCAAAGGTCGTCGTCGTGTCGCCATGGACCAGGACCAGGTCGGGCTTTTCCTTGGCCAGGACGTCTTTCAGGCCCATGAGGGACTTGGTCGTAATGTCGTACAGCGTCTGCCCCTGGGACATGATATCCAGGTCATAGTCCGGTGTAATCTGGAAGAGATCCAGTACCTGGTCGAGCATCTGACGGTGCTGGGCCGTAACGGCGACGATGGTCTGGATCCGGTCGGCATGTTTCTGCAATTCCAGTACGACAGGGGCCATCTTGATGGCTTCCGGCCGCGTACCGAATACAGTCATTACCTTGATCATAATAAAAAAACCTCCTTATAAGACAACCGATTCCACCCACTACTGTTTGCGGGTAGAATCGGTCGTTGATTTGCGCAATATGCCAATGCGTTTTGCCGAATAAATGATGACGGCAAGAACGACCAGGACAGTCACGATACCCGTCTTATAGCTCACGTTGGCTACAAAGAGGGCTACGATGCCGAGAATCATGCTGACAAAATACATTATTAATACGGCTTGCTTCTGTGTCATGCCCAGAGCCAGCAGGCGATGATGCAGGTGGCCCTTATCAGGCTGGAAAATCGGAACGCCGCTCATCTTGCGGCGGATGATAGCAAACGTCGTATCGAGGATCGGCAGACCCAGGGCGATGATGGGTACGACGAGAGCCACGGTGGCTGCCGTCTTGACCAGGCCTAAGACGGCGGCGACGGACAGGGTATAGCCCAGGAGCATACTGCCCGTATCGCCCATGAAGATCTTGGCCGGGTTGAAATTGTACTGCAAGAAGCCCAGAGCCGCCCCAGCCATGGACACGATGACCAGAGCCGGCAGGAACTGGTTCAGGTTATAAGCCAGGAGGAACATCGAAATCGATGCGATGAAGGCGACGCCAGCTGCCAGGCCGTCGAGACCATCGATGAGGTTCACCGTATTGGTAAAGCCGATGATCCAGAAAATCGTCACGGGAATGGCAATGATTTCCGGCAGGACGATGATATCACCAAAAGGATTAGTCAGCCATTCGATCTGGATGCCAAAGGTGATGGGGATGCAGGCGGCCAGGATCTGGCCGACGAGCTTGACCTTGGCCGGGATATTGCAGATGTCGTCCCAGATGCCGACGGCGACGATAGCCGTGCAGCCCAGGAGCATCCCGACCAGTTCATGCTGCAAAGGCACGCAGAACAAGACGGCTGCCATGAAGCCGATATAGATTGCCAGCCCGCCGAGCCGCGGGATGACATGAGTATGTACCTTTCTTGCATTGGGCCGGTCCACGGCGCCGATCTTGATAGCGAGTTTCTTGACGCTCGGCGTCAGGAGATAAGAAACGACTAATGCAATTACAAAGGGTACAACATATTGGAGCACAACACACGCCTACTTTCCATTAATCTATCAGTTCGTCAGACTGCGCATGGGCGCCGGGATGCGGCCGCCGCGGGCAATGAATTCATCTGACTTGTATTTATTGACATTGATGATCGGGCAATGGCCGAGGAGGCCGCCGAATTCAACATTGTCGCCGACGTCCTTGCCCGGTACGGGGATGACGCGGACGGCCGTCGTCTTGTTGTTGATCATGCCGATAGCCGCTTCGTCGGCGATGATGGCCGAAATGGTCGAGGCCGGCGTATTGCCGGGGATGGCGATCATGTCGAGGCCGACCGAGCAGACACAGGTCATGGCTTCCAGTTTTTCCAGGCTCAGGCTGCCGCGGCCGACAGCTTCGAGCATGCCCTTGTCTTCACTGACAGGGATAAAGGCGCCAGACAGGCCGCCGACGCGGGACGAAGCCATGAGGCCACCCTTCTTGACGGCGTCGTTAAGGAGCGCCAGGGCTGCCGTCGTGCCGCAGGCACCGCAGCTTTCCAGGCCCATTTCTTCCAAAATCGATGCGACGCTGTCGCCGACTGCCGGTGTCGGAGCCAGGGACAGGTCGATGATGCCAAAGGGCATGTTGAGGCGCTTCGACGCTTCCATGGCGACGAGCTGGCCGACGCGGGTGATCTTGAAGGCCGTCTTCTTGATGGTTTCGGCGACGACGTCAAAGGGCTGGCCTTTGACCTGTTCCAGGGCGACTTTGACGACGCCCGGGCCGCTGACACCGACGCTGATGCACGAATCCCCATTGGTGACGCCGTGGAAGGCGCCGGCCATGAAGGGGTTGTCTTCGACGGCATTGGAGAAGACGACGAGTTTGGCGCAGCCTAAGGCATCCTGGTCCTTTGTCCGTTCGGCCAGGTCCTTGAAGACGCGGCCCATTTCGGCGACGGCATCCATGTTGATGCCGGCCTTCGTCGAGCCGACGGCGACGGAACTGCAGACGAGGTCAGTCACAGCCAGGCTTTCGGCGATGGAGTCGATGAGGATGCGGTCGCCTTTGCTCATGCCCCGTTCGACCAGGGCCGAAAAGCCGCCGATGAAGTTGATGCCGATTTCTTTGGCTGCCTTGTCGAGGGTCCGGGCGATGTCGACGTAACTCGTCAGGTCGCTGGCCCCGGCGACGAGGCTGATGGGCGTCACGGAGACACGCTTATTGATGATGGGCACGCCGTATTCACGGGAGATGGCTTCCCCCGTTTCGACTAAGTGTTCACCGTATTTCGTGATTTTATCGTAAATATTGTTGCACAAGGTCTTGCCGTCGCTGGCGCAGCAGTCGAGGAGGCTGATGCCCATGGTAATGGTGCGGACGTCAAGGTTGTTCTTTTGAATCATCTGATTCGTTTCAAGTACGTCTTGGATTGTCAGCATATCATTTCTCCTTAGCCTACACGATGCATTGCGTCAAAAATAGCCTGGTTCTGCGCCCGGATTTCAACGCCGAGGGCATCGCCCTTCTGTTTGAGCAAATCCTGTAAGGTATCTAAGGTAATGTCGGAATTATCCATGTCCACGATCATGGCCATGTTGAAAATGCCATCCAAGATGACCTGGTTGATCGTCAAGATATTGACTTTATTTTCTGCCATGATCTGGCTGACGGCGGCGATGATACCAGTGCGGTCCACGCCAACTACGGTGATTACAACTTTCACAGCTGTCCACTCCTTTTCGTTATTAAATTCCATGCTTCCCTATTATAGCACAGGTAGCGTACTGAATTCCACTGTCTGCATACGAAATGATAGAATTGCCGACAAACTGCAACTCTGAGCTATTTATTCAATGCCTTGCTGATGAGGGCCTTGCCTTCTTCCAGGAGCTTGCCGGCCTGGTCAGGCGAAACGAAGCTTTCAGCGTATAATTTGTACAGGTCTTCGGTGCCGGACGGACGGGCGGCGACCCAGCCGTCGTCAGTCGTGATCTTGACGCCGCCGATGGCGAAATCACCGTACGGGGACTTGGAGAGGACGGCCGTAATGGGGCTGCCGCACAAGGTCTTTTCCGTGACGTCGGCTTCGGTGAGGGCGCTGATCTTGTCTTTTTCTTCCAGCGTCGCCGGCGCATCGCTGCGCATGGTGTACGGCCGGCCCAGTTTTTCGCAGAGGTCGTTGTAATATTCGATGGGCGATTTGCCCGTGACGGCGCGGATTTCAGCGGCCAGGAGGCACATGATCATGCCGTCCTTGTCGGTCGTCCAGACGCTGCGGTCTTTGGCGATGAACGAGCCGCCGGCACTTTCTTCGCCGGAAAAGGCGATCTTGCCATCTGTATAGAGGGGGCCGAAATATTTGAAACCGACCGGGACTTCATAGAGCGGGATGTCCAGGAGCTTGGCTGCCCGGGCGAGCATATCCGTCGTGACGACGGTCTTGGCGATGCCCAGGCCTTCGAAATTGCGGTGCGTCATGAGGTAATGGGCAGCGACGGTTAAAAAGGCGTTGGCCGAAATCATGCCTTCCGCGCCGGAGACGATGCCGAAGCGGTCGTAGTCCGGGTCATTGGCCAGGATGAGGTTATAGTCTGCGGCCTGGCCGGTGACGGCCGACATGACATATGCCGACGAGCAGTCCATGCGGACCTTGCCGTCGTGGTCGTAATTCATGAAGGTGAACTGCGGGTCATACGTATCGTTGACGAAATCCAGGTCCAGATGGTACGTGTCGGAAATCTGGTGCCAGTAGTTCATGCCCGACCCGCCCAGGGCGTTGACCAGGATGCGCAATTTAGCGTCGCGGATGGCGTCCATGTCGATGATGGAGTCCAGTTCGGCCACGTAGAGGCCTTTGTAATCGTAAGGGACGACGAAGCGGCTGTCCTTGGCCTGGTCATAGGCCATCATCTGGACGCCTTCGTTGTGGCCGGCCAGGAGACGGTTGGCTTCCGTTTCGATGGCCTTGGTGATATCCGAACCAGCCGGGCCGCCGGTGATGGGATTGTACTTGATGCCGCCGTGTTCCGGAGGATTGTGGGACGGCGTGATGATCAGGCCGTCAGCCAGGCGGTCTTCGCGATGGCTGTTATAGCGCAGGATGGCCCGCGAGACAGACGGTGTCGGCACGAAATCGCCAACGCTGTCGACGTAGGCCGTGACGCCGTTGGCTGCCAGGACGGACAAGACCGTTTCATAAGCCAGTTTCGACAGATAATGGGTATCTTCGCCGACGAACAGCGGCCCTTCGGCGCCGAACTGCTTGCGGAAGTTGCAGACAGCCTGGGTAATGGCCGCCACGTGGTCCTGCGTAAAGCTGCCGTTGCCGGCCTGGCCGCGATGGCCTGATGTGCCGAAACGGACCTGCTGATGAGGATCCGCCACATCGGGATGCGTCGTATGATATGCCGCAGCGATGGCTTTCAAATCAATGTAGTCTTCTTTTCTTACTTTGGTACCTGCCAATTCATGTACTGCCATACTATCACCTGCTTCATTATTTTGACAATCGCACAGCGATTTTATACAATAAGGACGAGTATGCGGGGTTCCATCCCCCACTCCCCATGGCTGTACGTCATCATTGTTATAGTTTACATTCATTATAACAAAAAATGTATCAATATCCTAGATATATAAGGAAGAAAGGTGATTTGCATGACAAAATTTATTTCCTGGAACGTCAATGGCCTGCGGGCTGCCATGAAGAAAGGCTTCATGGATACGTTCCAAGCCCTCGACGCCGACGTCTTCTGCCTGCAGGAAACGAAGCTCCAGGCCGGCCAGATCGACCTGGACCTGCCGGGCTATGAACAATACTGGAACTATGCCGACCGCAAAGGCTACAGCGGCACGGCCATCTTCACCCGCCTGTCTCCCCTGTCCGTCCGCTACGGTATGGGCATCGACGAGCACGACCACGAAGGGCGCCTGATCACCCTGGAATTCCCGGAATACTACTTCGTGACCTGCTATACACCCAATTCCCAGAGCGAACTGGCCCGCCTGCCGTACCGCATGAAATGGGAAGACGACTTCCGCCAGTACCTGCTGGAACTGCACCGGGACAAGCCGGTCATCGTCTGCGGCGACCTCAACGTAGCCCATGAAGAAATCGACCTCAAGAACCCCAAGACGAACCATAAGAACGCCGGCTTCTCCGACGAAGAACGGCAGAAGATGACAGACCTCCTGGCGGCGGGCTTCACCGATACGTGGCGCTACTTCTACCCCGATGTGACGGGCATCTATTCGTGGTGGAGCTACCGTTTCAAAGCCCGTCAGAACAATGCCGGATGGCGCATCGACTACTTCCTGACTACGAAGGACCTCGACGACCGGCTGGAAAAAGCCGCCATATACACCGACATCACCGGCAGCGACCACTGCCCGGTCGGTCTGGAATTGAAATGATTTTTTTCGCAAAGGAGCGATACGTATGTTAAAGAAATTGACCACAGCCTTACTGGCCTGCACGGCTTTTGCCCTGCCCCAGGCCTTTGCCTTGTCCGTCCTGCCCGAAGCCGGTGTCAGCCTCGGCGTCGGCACGAAAGAACAGTACGCCGAAGCCAAAGTCCTGCCGCGGACGACCATCGGCTATAAACGGGCCGACCGCGACCAGTACGGCAACCAGAACGACATCTATGCCAAATACAATGTCATCGGTTCGAAAGTTCAGCTCCTCGGCGGCTGGCGCAACAACATCGACGAACAGTCGAGCTCGACGTCCTTCTACGGCGGCATCGGCGTCGCTGCGCCGCACATCCTGGGCCTCCAGCCCTATGCGACCTACGTCAAGGGCTCGCACTTTGCCGAAGCCCAGGCCGGCCTCAATTACAACATCGCCTTCGGCTGGGGCCTGAACGTCAATTACCATAACTACATGCCCGAAGACGGCGACAACGAACACGGCGTCGGCGCCGGCGTGACCTTCCATTTTTAAAGGCCGCAGTTCGCAGGCCGCATCGTAGGGGCGCCACGTGGGGCGCCCGCTTGTGGGAATCCCGCAACGCAACAACGTTGCCTGTACCTGCACGCCTGATTTTCATCGTCACACAGACAGTACGGGCTGTACACAGGATTCACGGCGGGCTCGCCACGTGCGAGCCCCTACGATGGTCCAAATGGACCGAAAAAAGGAGCTGTCGCAATGCGACAGCTCCTTTTTACATCCAAACGATGTATTAGAAAGCGTTATGAGAATATTCGTAGTACATGTCGGTGAGCTGATCCATTTTATCGCTCATTTCGACCATGAGGTCCGATGCGGTATCGTAGTCGTCAGCAGCCAGGGCCTGTTTGATCTTGGAGAAGATGGACAGGCTCTTTTCGGTGTCGCGGCCTAATTCCGTGCGGAGAGCGTTGATCTTGGTCCAGCGTTCGACTTCGAGGGCATTGCTGTCGCCATCAGCATGGAGCTGTTCGGCAGCGATGACTTTCGAGAGGTTTTCCGGAATGATGCGGTACTGGAGTTCCAGTGCCCAGCGGCTGAGAGCGCCGAGTTTGAAGGATTCCATGATGCGTTTCTGGAAAGCGTCGCAAGCGAGGTCGTCCAGTTTTTCCGGATACGTCGTAAGGGCTTTGAAGTTTTCCCATACCGTACGCGGAGCTTTGCCGAACATGGCATTGCGTTCTTCGTCGCTGAAGTTTTCGAAGACGTCGACTTCGGAGCGGTATGCCCGGTCTTTTTCCAGGTAATCTGCGTCTTCGCCCGGTTTCTTGGAGAGTTCAGCCAGGAGTTCAGCCGTCGATTTGCCGCTGGAGAGAGCGTATTTGATGCCGTCCAGAGCGCCGAGGTAGCACATAGCGATGGCGATGTACGTATTGGTGAACGGGTTGGGAGCGCGGAGTTCGAAACGCGTAGCTGCCGGGCTGGCGATGTCGCGGATGAGGCCGGCCAGGACGGAACGGTTACGAGTCGGAACGTCCGGCGTTTCGCCGCCGAGAGCCGTGACGATGCAGACAGGAGCTTCGAAGCCCGGTTTCAAGCGGTTGAGGGAGTCCGTCGTCGACGATACGAAGGGGTTGATGACTTCGTAGTGTTTGAGGATACCCATGATAGCGCCGTAGCCGATGGCCGAGAGGAATTCGCTCTTCATGTCATCCGGGTTGAAGAGGTTGACGAATTTGCCATTCTTCATGATAGCGCCGATGCCGAGGTGAGTATGTTCACCGGAGCCGGCAACGCCGTGGATCGGTTTAGCCTGGAAGGTGACTTCGAGGCCGTTTTCACGGAAGACTTCGCGGACGATGATACGGGCAGCGATTTCGTTATCGGCTGTCTGTACAGGGTCGCTGGCGTATTTCCAGTCGACTTCGAGCTGTTCGAGGACGAAGGTCAATTTACCGGAATCGTCGATCTGGGCTTTGACGCCGCCGACTTCTTTATGGCCCATTTCCGGTTCGAGGCCGTATTTTTCAAGGCGTTCGACGGTCTGTTCAAGCGCCGTGCGGACGACGCCGTGTGTACGCTGCCAGTACTGTTCCTGCATCTTCTGGGATGCCGACAAGAGGCGGGTAGCTACGTCTTGGCTCGGGGTCTTGACCCAGAATTCCAATTCTGTAGCCGTCGTGAAGACGATCTTTTCGATGTCATCAGGATTGATGGACGTGCCTTTGATGCCGTATTTCTTGACAAGAGCCAAAATCTGGTCGCCTACGTAGTCGCAGGTGTTGCGAAGGATGGAACGGGAGTCGATGAAGCCCGTAGCATGGCGGAGGAAGCTCGGGATACGGAGCGTACCGACGGGTTTGCCCGTTTCCGAATCGATGTTACCGTCATTGTAATCGACGAACCAGTCGACGCCGGGGTCGGCTTTGATGTCGACACGGGCATTGGACAAGGTAGCGATGCCCGGCAGGACAACGGAAGAACCGTCTGTCTGGAAAGCCGTAGCATTGAAGAATTTATCGTATTCATCGAAGAATACACTGATAGGAATCTTTTCGTCCGTATCGTTACCGGCGAGGTCGATGCCTACGAGAGATACAAATTTAATTTCCGGGTGCTGTTCGAGTAAAGCCAGCACACCTTCTTTACCATATTGACCTGCAGGGATTACATATACTAAATCATCTTTAGCCATCATGACTCCTCCTTTGGGTGAAAAAAAGACTCCGCCCCTGTGGTTAAGGTTCGGAGTCTTCTTTGACTCTTGTTTCATGACTTATTTTATTTTCAAATCATGCTAAAATAATACAATCAATCAGTCTATTTGTCAATAGATTTTTTAGAAAAATCTAACAAAACTAATTTTTTTGTAAAATTTCTCGAACAATCTGTGAAACAAGCTTGCCGTCGGCCTTACCTTTGACCTTGGGCATGACGAGCTTCATGACGTCGCCCATCTTGAGACCGCTCTGACCGGCAACAGCTTCGTTGACGATCTGGCGGATTTCATCGGCTGTGAGCTGTTTGGGCATGTACTTTTCCAGTACGGCCATTTCGGCCTTCGTTTCTTCGACGAGGTCGCTGCGGCCTGCCTTTTCAAACTCTGCCAACGATTCCTTGCGCTGTTTCATTTCTTTGGCAATGACGGCACCGACGCCAGCGTCATCGAGTTCGCATTTGCCGTCGATTTCCGTATTGCGGATGGACGAACGGACCATGCGGATGACGGATAAAGCCGTTTTACCGGCTTCTTTGGCTTTCATGGCCGCTTTCATGTCCTGAAGCAGTTCTTCTTTAAGAGACATGCTATCACCCTTCTTACATTTGACGATTATGCTCTGTACTTCCGTTTCCGTGCTGCTTCGGATTTTTTCTTTCTCCGTACACTCGGTTTTTCGTAGTGTTCACGTTTCCGTACTTCGGAAAGAACACCTGCCTTTTGGCAAGAACGTTTGAAGCGGCGAAGTGCGCTGTCTAATGTTTCGTTTTTACCAACTCTGATTTCTGCCATTCTATTATCCCTCCCTCCAAGGTATGATAGGGAGTGCTTTTACTGCACACAATGAAATTATACTCAGATTATTGTCATTTGTCAACAATTTCTGAGGTTCAGCGTATAAATTTACTGAATACATAATTGCCATATCCTAAACCGTCTTCACTGAGGCAGCAGCCCCGCTCGGTGCGCTCCAGGAGGCCCTGGCGGATGAGGCCGTCGATGACAGGACCGAAGTCGGCTTCGATGGATTTCCCGAAGCGCCTGGCATAATCGCCGTAATCGATGCCGACCCGGCGGCGCAGGGCCAGGAAGCAGTAATCTTCGACGGCCCGTTTGGCGTCGATGGCGACGGATTCGGCGACGACACTCTCCCTGCCGGCCTTATGGATATACGCCGGGATGTTGGCTACATTGGCCCAGCGCGTCGTCCCATCGAAGGAATGGGCCGATACGCCGAAGCCGATATAAGGCTCATAAGTCCAGTATTTGCTGTTATGGCGCGACTCGAAAGGCCCTTTGGCATAGCTGGAAATCTCGTAGTGATGGAAGCCATAACCGTGCATGGCGTCGTGGACGACCTTCCCCATGGCTTCGACCGTCCCGTCAGGCGGCAGGTGCCATGTCCCCTTTTCCAGGCCCGCCTTGAGCTGCGTCCCGTCTTCAACGATGAGGCTGTAAATGGACGCGTGGACCACGGGCAGCTGGGAAAGACGCTCTACGTCGCGGCGGACGTCGGCCAGGCGCTGGCCGGGCAGGCCGTACATCAGGTCCAGGGACAAATTATGGATGCCGGCCGCGTAGGCCGCCTGGATGGCCGCTTCGCCCTGGGCTGCCGTATGGACCCGGCCCAGAAAGGCCAGCATGACGTCGGAAAAGGACTGGACGCCCAGACTCAGGCGGTTGACGCCGCAATCGGCCAGGGCCGCGGCCTTATCATAATCGAGACTGTCTGGATTGGCTTCTATCGTGATTTCCGCATCGCTGGCAATGCAGAAGGTCAGCCGCAGGGTCTTCAGGATGCGGCTGACGTCGCCGGCTTCCAGCATCGACGGCGTACCGCCGCCGACGTAGACCGTATCAGCCCTTTCCCCGGCATAGGGCGAGGCCGCGATGTCCCGGCACAGGGCTTCGACATAGCCCTGGCAGTAGCGCTCCAGGCCGGCATAGGACGGAAAGTCGCAGTACAGGCATTTATGGCGGCAGAACGGGATGTGGACGTACAGGCCCAGCGTCATTCTTCGTCGACTTTGAGGACGGCCATGAAGGCTTCCTGCGGGATTTCGACGGTACCGAACTGTTTCATGCGCTTCTTGCCTTCCTTCTGTTTTTCCAGGAGCTTGCGCTTACGGGAAATATCGCCGCCATAGCACTTGGCCAGGACGTCCTTGCGCAGGGCTGCCACGTTTTCGCGGGCAATGATCTTATTGCCCACAGCGGCCTGGATAGGGATCTGGAAGAGCTGGCGCGGAATGAGGCTGCGCAGTTTTTCGACCAGGGCGCGGCCGCGGCGGGCGGCGAAATCCTTGTGGACGATGACGCTCAGGGCGTCGACGACGTCGCCGTTGATGAGGATATCCATTTTGACCATAGGCGAGGCCTGGTAGCCGTTGAGCTCATAATCAAGGGACGCATAGCCGCGGGTCGCCGACTTGAGGACGTCGAAGTAGTCGTAGAGGATTTCGCACAGGGGCAGGTTGTAGATCAAAGAAACCCGCGTGTCGTCGAGGTAATCCATGGTGACGTACTGACCGCGGCGGTTCTGGGAGATTTCCATGACCGTGCCGACCATGTCCTTGGGGATGATGATCGTCGTCTTGACCAGCGGTTCTTCGATGTGGTCGATTTTGGTCATGTCCGGCATCTGCGACGGGTTGTCCACTTCGACCATGGTGCCATCCGTGCAGTAGACGTGGTAAATGACCGACGGCGCCGTCGTGATCAGGGACAGGTTGTATTCCCGTTCCAGCCGTTCGCGGACGACGTCCATGTGCAGGAGGCCCAGGAAGCCGCAGCGGAAGCCGAAGCCCAGGGCCGACGACGTTTCCGGTTCAAAGAGCAGCGCCGCATCGTTGAGGTGGAGCTTTTCCAGGGCATCGCGGAGGTTGTCGTAGTCATTCGTTTCGACCGGGTAGAGGCCGCAGTAGACCATGGGCACGGCCTTGCGGTAGCCCGGCAGGGCTTCTTTAGCCGGATGGTCGGCCAAAGTGACCGTATCGCCGACGCGGCAGTCGCGGACGTTCTTCATGCTGGCTGCCAGATAGCCGACGCTGCCACATTCCAGGGACGGGACGGGATGCATCTGGGGCAGGAAGACGCCCGTTTCGATGACTTCAAATTCCTTGCCCGACGCCATCATGCGGATGCGCTGGCCCGGCTTGACGCTGCCTTCCATGATGCGGATGTTGGCGATAGCCCCTTTATAGGCATCGAAGTGGGAGTCGAAGATGAGGGCCCGCAAGGGCTTGTCCCCTTCGTCAGCCGGTGCCGGGATGCGCTGGACGATGGCTTCCAGGACCTTGTCGACGCCGTAGCCCGTCTTGGCGCTGATCATGATGGCGTCCGATGCGTCCAGGCCGATGACGTCTTCGATTTCCTTGCAGACCCGGTCCGGGTCTGCGCTGGGCAGGTCGACTTTATTGATGATGGGAATGATTTCCAGATCGTGTTCCAGGGCCAGGTAGACGTTGGCCAGGGTCTGAGCTTCGACGCCCTGCGTGGCATCGACGATGAGCAGGGCCCCTTCGCAGGCCGCCAGGCTGCGCGATACTTCGTAGTTGAAGTCGACGTGCCCCGGCGTGTCGATGAGATTGAGCGTATACTGTTTGCCATCTTTGGCATCGTAAATGAGACGGGCCGACTGGGCTTTAATGGTAATGCCCCGTTCCCGTTCGAGATCCATCGTATCGAGGAGCTGGTCTTCCATTTCCCGTTTGGGCACGGTGCCGGTCATTTCCAGCATCCGGTCGGCCAGCGTCGATTTGCCATGGTCGATATGTGCGATGATTGAAAAGTTTCTGATATGATCTGTAGACACAGGAATCCTCCTCTTTTTTCCTATTGGATGACGCCGCCGCCCAGGACGCGTTCGCCTGTTTCGGCGTCGTAAAGTACCAGGGCCTGGCCGGCCGTGACGGCGCGCTGGGCATCGTCGAATTCGACCCGCAGGCTGTCGCCGTCGGGATAGACCGTGCAGGCCGCTTCACGGGCAGCATAGCGTATCTTGCCCAGGGCCCGGAACGGTGCGGACAGTGCCTGTTCGACCCACGTCGCTTCACCGGCATGGACAGTCTTCGAGAACAAATCCTGTTCCGAGCCGACGACGACCCGGTTATGGGCCACGTCGAGGGCCGTCACATAATACGGACCGCCGGGACCGCCGAGGTTCAACCCCCGGCGCTGACCGATGGTGTAGGCGGCAATGCCCTTGTGGCGGCCGATGACGCGGCCGCTCTGGTCGACGAAGTCGCCGGGCTTGAAGATGCCCTTGCGTTCGTGCTGCAAGAAGCCCTTATAGTCGTTGTCCGGGATGAAGCAGATATCCTGGCTTTCAGGCTTGTTGAAGACCGGCAGGCCCCATTCTTTAGCCAGTTCCCGCGTGTGGGCCTTTTCCAGGCCGGCCATGGGGAATAAGAGATGGGGCAGCAGGTCCTGTGTCAGCTGATAGAGGACATAGGACTGGTCCTTGCGGCGGTCTGTGCCGCGGAGCAGGGAATAGATTCCCGTCCCTTCGTCCTTGACGATGCGGGCGTAATGGCCTGTCGCCAGGAAGTCGGCACCGAACTGCTTGGCCTTTTCCCAGAGCAGACCGAATTTAATGAATTTATTGCAGGCAATGCAGGGATTGGGCGTCCTGCCGTGGACGTAGGCATCGACGAAGTAGTCGATGACGTCGCGCCGGAAGATATCGCGGAAATCCAGGGTATAATGGGGAATCCCCAGGACCGAGGCGACGGCTTTGGCATCGTCGACGGAACTGAGGGAGCAGCAGGCGTGGACGTTGTCGATAGTGCAGGCCGGGTCTTCTTCCCACAGGCGCAGGGTAATGCCGATGACGTCATACCCCTGCTGTTTCAAAAGGCCGGCCGTGACCGAACTGTCGACGCCGCCGCTCATAGCTACGGCAACTCGTTTCATAGTGACTCTCCTCTGCTTTTACGGACAGCGCCGCCGATAATGGCGATGGCTGCTTCGATTTCATCTAAGGTATTTTCTTTGCCTACGGACAGGCGGATGCTGCTGCGCAGCCATTTGTCCTCGACGCCCATGGCCTGGAGGACATGGGACGCTTCGACGGCACCGGCTTCGCAGGCCGAACCAGCCGATACGGCCAGGCCCTGCAGGTCGAGGGCGATGAGCAGGATGGCGCTGTCCACACCGTCGACGCTGAAGTCGATGATGTTGGGCAGGACGTGGTTGCGCCGGCCGTTGAGGTGGAAGCGGGCGTCGCCCTTGATGAGCTGGTCATAGACGGCATCGGTCAGGCGCCGCGCCGCCCGGACGCGGTCATCCCGTTCGGCCTCCAGGAGTTCGGCAGCCTTGCCAAAGCCGGCAATGGCGGCGACATTCTCCGTACCCGCCCGCAGGCGGTGTTCCTGAGGTCCGCCATAGGCTTCGGCAGCGACCTGCAGTCCGTGGCGGATGTACAAGGCGCCGACACCTTTGGGGCCGTAAATCTTATGGCTGCAGACCGTGAGCATGTCGATGCCCTGTTCCAGCGGCCGGATAGGCACGTAGCCAAAGGCCTGGACGGCATCGACGTGGAAGGCGATGCCCTTCTGCCGGGCCAGGGCGCCGATGGCGTCGATGGGCTGGACCATGCCCGTTTCATTATTGGCATACATGACGGAAATGAGGACCGTATCATCGCGCAGGGCCTGGGCCACAGCGTCGGCTGTGACCCGGCCGTCGGCTTCGACAGGGATATAAGTCACGTCATAGCCCTTCCCTTCCAGGGCCTGGAAAGTCCGCAGGACGGCGTGGTGTTCTACGGCCGTCGTGACCAGGTGGCCGCCGTGGGGGTAATTGGCCCGCAGGAAGCCGAGGATGGCCAGGTTGTCCGCTTCCGTGCCGCCGCTGGTGAAGACCAGGTCTTCCCCTTTGACGCCCAGGCAGTGGGCGACCTGGCTGCGCGCCGTCTGGACGGCAGACCGGGCCTGCTGGCCGAAATAATGAAGGCTCGACGGATTGCCGTAAGCCGTCGTCAAATACGGCATCATGACGTCCAGGACGCGCGGGTCCATCGGCGTCGCTGCCGCGTTATCTAAATAAATTCGTTTCATTGATGATTTTGACTCCAAAGTTGACAAAATAGCTATAAAAAATAGCCTATTATTTATAATACCATAGGCCTGTGTTCGTGGCTAGTGGCTAGTGGCTAGTGGCTAGAGGCTAGGGGTTAGGGGTTAGGGGTTCGTGGCTCGTGGCTCGTGGCTCGTGGTTCGTGCCTCGTGGTTCGTAGGGGCCGTCCCAAAGGGCGGCCCGCTTGTGGGAATCCCGTTTGCTGGCGGCCCATTATTCGCGGCTGCGTTATTCACAGAATTCGCGGCGGGCTCCCCACGTGGGAGCCCCTACGATTGCGGTCCGTGGGACCGCGGCGGACTGCGGACTGCGGACTGCAACCTGCGTTATCCACAGGATTCGCGGCGGGCTCCCCACGCGGGAGCCCCTACGATTGCGGTCCGTGGGACCGCGGCGGACTGCGGACTGCGAACTGCGGCCTGCGTTTTCACAGGATTCAGGCGGGGCTGTCGCACGAAGGCTTCTACCATCATGAAAGGTCCCTTTTACTTTATAGTTTGTAGTACGGAGTTTGTAGTTTGCAGAAGATGGTTTTAAATTTTTAACCGTGGTCTACAAACTAAAAACTACAAACTTGAAACCTACAATCGAACGCAAATTCAACCTCTCAGTCAGCTGACGCTGACAGCTCCCCTATAAAGGGAGCCTTGGCGGGACGCCTACAATTGCGGTCCGTGGGACCGCGGCGGACTGCGGACTGCGACCGGCAACCTGCGTTATCCACAGGATTCGCGGCGGGCTCCCCACGTGGGAGCCCCTATAGTTACTATGCCAGACTAGTGTCTGGCATAGTAACTTGGTACGCCGTCGACGTCGGCGCATTTGGTGTTGCAGCCGGCTTCACTGCAGACCCAGAACGGGCCATAAGGGCCGCTGCGTTTCTGGAAAGTCCCTTTATGGCAGCGCGGGCACGGGTACGGCGACGGCTTGGCGTCGGCCTGTTTCTTGTCGCCGTCTATGGGCTCGGTGTGGCGGCACGACGGGTAGTTGCTGCAGCCGTAGAAGTCGCCGTATTTGCCGTGGCGCTTGACCATGGCGCTGCCGCAGACGGGGCAGGTCTTGATGCCGGCTATGTGCATGACGACTTTCCGGGCCGCCGTGACCAGGGTATCCAGGAAGGACAGCTGGTCGTGGAGGAAGGTGTCCAGTTTATCCTTGCCCAGGCTCATCTGATAGAGCCGTTCTTCCCAGACAGCCGTTTCGTCGGGATAGAGCATTTCATCGGGCAGGGAATCGACGAGGAGGTAGGCGTCATCCGTCGGCTTGAGGTACTTCTTCTTGCCTTCCGTCGTCAGGAATTTGCGCTGGATGAGCTCCTGGATGATCGTCGCCCGCGTCGCTTCTGTGCCGATGCCCTGGACTTCTTTCAATTTCTTCTTCAGGCTCTCGTCTTTGACGTACTTATAGATTTCCTTCATGGCTGCCAAGAGGGTCGACGGCGTGAAGCGCGGCGGCGGCTTAGTCGCCTTTTTGTCGACCTGGCCGTTCTGATAATGGACGCCATCGCCCTTGCGGACAGCCGGCAGGGTCCCCTTCTCTTCTTCGTCGTCATCGTGCTTGTCGCTCTGATAGAGGACCTTCCAGCCCGGCACGGTGACCGTCTTGCCATGGGCGACGAAGCGTTCATCAGCCGCTTCGATGACCATGCGCGTCTGGTCGTATTCATGGATGGGATAGAATTGGGCAATATAGGCCTGGGCGACGAGGTAATAAATATGCTGCTGCATAGACGTCAATTTATCGAAGGGACAGGCTACGGTCGTCGGAATGATGGCATGATGGGCCGTGATCTTGCTGTCGTTCCAGGCGCGGCTGCGTATCTTGCCGTCGGCACCGGCGACCCATTCAGCCAGCTTCCCTGCCGGCAGTTTCCCGAGATTGGCCAAAATATGGGGTACATCCTTGCGCTGGTTCACCGGCAGGTATTCGCAGTCCGAACGGGGATAGGTCGTCAGTTTCCGTTCATATAATTCCTGGGCCGTATCGAGGACCTGCTGCGGCGTATAGCCATAGCGCCTGCCTGCCAGGACCTGCAGGGACGACAGGGACAGGGGCAGGCGCTGGGCTTCTTTCTTCTTGGTCTTTTTATTCTCGACGATGGTCCCGTCAGGCCGTTCCTGCAGGCGTTCGAGGATGGACTGGGCCGTCTTTTCGTCGACACAGCGCCCTTCCGGGTCGAGGCCGCTCTGGGTATCCCTGGGCTGCCACTGAGCGCGGATGAGGCCGTTCTTATGAAGGAAATCGGCTTTGACGACGTAATACGTGACAGGGACGAAGTTGTCCAATTCCCGCTGGCGGCGGACGACGAGGGCCAGGGTCGGCGTCTTGACGCGGCCGATGGGAAAGACGACGCGGTGTCCCTGACGGCGGGCGGCCAGGGTATAGGCCCGGGACAGATTCATGCCGATGAGCCAGTCGGCGCGGCTGCGGGCCAGGGCCGATTCCTTGAGATGGACGAAATCGCCGTTGCTGCGCAAATCGTCGAGGGATTCGTGGATGCTCTTCTCGTCGAGGGCATTCAAGAGGATCCGTTCGACAGGCTTCTTATTGCCGACGTAATCGAGGATCTCATCGATGAGCAGCTGCCCTTCCCGGTCCGGGTCACCGGCGTTGACGATAGTATCGACGTCGGGATTGGCGATGAGGTCCGTAATGACCTTGAACTGGTCCTTACTGGCCGGACTGACCAGGAGCTTCCACTGCTTGGGGATAATCGGCAAGTCGTCGGCGTTCCAGCGCTTGTACTTGGGATCATAATCCTGGGGCTCGGCCTGCTGCAGGACGTGGCCATAAGCCCAGGTCACGATGCCGCCGCCCGTGCGGATACAGCCGTTCCCCCGCTGGTGCGGATCAGGCAGGCACTTCGCCAATTCCCGGGCCATGCTCGGCTTTTCGGCAATAAAAAGTTTCATAAGGCATCTCTCTTTCTGAAATAGACTGTACCTTATATCATACCATGGTTGGGGATTAGTGGCTAGTAGGGGCCGCCCAAAGGGCGGCCCGCTTGTGAGAATTCCGTTGGCAGGCGTCCCGCTTGTGGGAATCCCGTCGAATCGTGGTTCGTGGCTCGTGGTTCGTGGTTCGTGGCTCGTGGTTCGTGGTTCGTGGCTAGGGGCTAGGGGTTAGGGGTCCTTCTCTTTATAGTTTGTAGTACGGAGTTTGTAGTTTGCAGGAGATGGTTTTAAATTTTTGATCATGGTCTACAAACTAAAAACTACAAACTTGAACCTTACACGTGAACGCAAATTCAACCTCTCAGTCAGCTGACGCTGACAGCTCCCCTATAAAGGGAGCCTTGGGCGGGACGCCTACGATGCGGTCCATGGGACCGCGGCGGTCTACCGTCTGCGGACTGCGGCCTGCGTTTATTTCCATTATTCACAGCGGGCTCCCCACGGGGAGCCCCTACGAAAGTCACCAAAGCCGTTACACGGCTTTGGTGACTTTTGCCAGCTGGCCGGCGGCTTCGATGGCGCGGACGAAGGATGGCGGGATATCTTCTTTTTTCAGGGACTGGCCGATAAGGCGGCCGAGGATGACGCCTTTGTTGCTGTAGAGCCAGGCGAAGTAATAGATGTACAGGGCCTTTTTATTGCGCGGGTTGACGTGCCACAAGAGGCGGGCCGGGTAATCGTGGAAGTTGACGTCCAGTTTGCGGCAGGCCTTTTTGATCATGTCCGTCGTGGCCCGGGCGTGTTCGCCGCAGGCCGTGTTGATGATGCGGTCCAGGTCGCGGCGCTGGCCGTGGTCAATCATGGTCTTGGCCAGGTCCATTTCAAAGCAGATCTCGTCGGTGAAGTAGACGCCCCGTTCGCCTTTATGGCTGCCCTTGACGTCGGCGTCGTACAGGGCGACGACGGGTATCTTGAAGTATTCCAGGAGTTTCTTGATCTTGGAGATGGAACTTTCGCCGCGGGCATTGATGAGGCAGATGCCGTAGTAGTCGAAGGGCAGGTCCAGGGTCTTGGCGAAGTGCTGGAAACAGCCGTATTCCGTTTCCCCTTCGACGATGAGGACGCTCCGCGAATAGAGGGCTTCCTTGACTTCCGGGAAGTGCATGATCAGGTGTTTCTCGATTTCTTCGCTGAAATGGAAGCTGGCCCCGCAGGCCGCTTTGACCATGCCCTGCTTGTTGCGGTACAGGCGGATGATATGGCGGTAGTCGTCGATGAGGGAATCCGTCGAGTGGGTGACGACGAATAATTGCCCCCGCAGGCCGTCGAGGCCGAAAAGGTCCTTGAGGAGCGTACAGAACTGCGGGTCTTCGTTGTTCAGGAGCTGCTGGTAATAGAGCAGGACCGACCGCTGCATGTAGGGATGGAGGTGCATTTCCGGTTCGTCGATGGAGATGATGAGGGGCAGGTAGCGCTTCCCTTCTTCGTCGACGATGAGATTGTGTTCGATAGGCACGGCGCGGCTGATGGACATCAGGTAGACCTGGGTGATGACGCACAGGGCGGCCAGGGAAATGAATTTCATGTTGTCCGCCCTGGGCCGGTCCATGCGGCAGAGCATGCGGGACAAGAGGAAGATGTTGATGAAATACGACGAGTCCATGCTGCCGACGGCGACTTCGTGGTGGATGAAGGCCTTAGCTTCCTCCGACAGGCCGTCCCAATGCGTTTCGCTCCATTGAGAGAGCTTCTGTTCCAGGGCGCGGTAAATGCGCGGCGGCACGCGCTGTTCTTCCGGCATGGCCGCCGAATAGGACACGTAGCGCAGGCGGCGGATGAGCTCTAATGGCAGTTCTTCGCCGCTGTTGTCGTCGTAGAGATGGGGATACATGTCGCTGACGTGCATTTCCATGCGGACGCGCAGGCTCTGACGGTGCTCGTCTGGCGTATCGGCGAAATATTCCTGCTCATTGTGCAAGAGGTGCAGGTCCAAGGTGATGACGATGGGCCGGGTCACGTCGGCGTAGTCATCTTCTTCGACATTGCGGCCGGCACTCATATAGGAAATGAGGCGCAACAGACCGCTCTTGCCGATGGCGTTTTCACCGACGATATAGTTGGCCCTTTCGTGGAAAGTCATTTCGACGTCTTGTAGATTCCGGTAATTTTGAATACGCATGTAAGTAATATACACAAAATCACATCCTTTTCAACATTACTTTTACTATACGTATTCGACAAAAAACGCGCTACTCCCTTCTTTTAGAGAGCAGCGCGTTATTCCTTTTACGTATCGTTCATGGTTTGATGAACGGCCTATGGGTTCAGCAAATATCGTGAAAAATGATGTGACCAATCTCTGGCGGGCGCCCCACGTGGTCGCCCCTACGATGAATGGCCTATGGGTTCAACAAACATCGTGAAAAATGATGTGACCAATCTCTGGCGGGCGCCCCACGTGGTCGCCCCTACGATGAATGGCCTATGGGTTCAACAAACATCGTGAAAAACGATGTAGCCAATCTCTGGCGGGCGCCCCACGTGGTCGCCCCTACGATGAACGGCCTACGACGAACGACCTACAATCATCGTCCGCTTTCGCGGCACGCTTTGGCCAGCCAATGGGCGATGTCGAAGGTCGTCTGGCCTTCTTTGAGCTGCCAGTGCCAGTTGCCGTCGGCGACGCCCGGCGTGTTCATGCGTCCCGACGACGGCAGGGCCAGGAGGTCCTGCATGGGGATGATGACCGTTTCAGCCCGGCGGCGGTAGGTATAGGCGATGAGGGCGCCGACGATTTCCTGCGGTGCTGCTTCATCGGACAATCCTAGCATCTGGCGGACGTGGAGCTGCTGGCTCGGCGTCAGGTCGTCTTCATACCAGCCGCGGATAGTGTTGTTGTCATGGGTCCCGGTATAGGCGATGCAGTCCGGCTCGGTATCGAAGGCCAGGCGGCCGTCGGCCCGGTCCTTGAGGTGGAACTGGATGACCTTCATGCCCGGCAGGTGCAGGGCGTCTTTGAGGGTGCAGACATCGTCAGTGATGACGCCCAGGTCTTCGGCGACCAGGCGCAGCCGGCCGATTTTCTGGTAGACCGCCCGGAAGAGGTCCAGGCCGGGCCCTTCTTTCCAGGCGCCGCTCTTGGCCGTTTCCGAACCGGCCGGTACGGCCCAGTAAGCGGCAAAGCCGCGGAAATGGTCGACCCGGACTTCGTCGACGAGGTCCATCATGCGGCGGAAGCGGTCAGTCCACCACTGGTAGTTGTCCCTGGCCATGGCCTGGTAATCATAGAGGGGATTGCCCCAGAGCTGGCCGTCGGCACTGAAGTAGTCAGGCGGGACACCGGCGACGGACGACGGATTCCCTGCTTCATCGAGGTCGAACTGGTCCTGATGGGCCCAGCAGTCGGCACTGTTATGGGCGACGAACATGGGCACGTCGCCGAGGATGGACACGCCGTTTTCAGCGGCATAGGCCCGGACATCGTGCCACTGGCGGCTGAAGATGTACTGCATGAATTTGACATGCGATACGGCGCCGGCCAGCTCCTTGCCATACTGGGACAGGGCGGCCTGGCTGTGGTGGCGGATATCTTCCGGCCATTCTGTCCAGCAGCGGCCGCCGAAGAAGTCGCGGACAGCCCGGAAGAGGGCGTAGTCGTCGAGCCAGTAGGCATTCTTTTCACAAAAGGCCCGGAACGGTTCCCAAGGAATGGTCAGGTCCGGATCATGGGACATATCCCAGAGGAGTTTGGCCTTATATGCGGCCAGGCTGTGCCAGGACGCAGTCTTTTTCCCCTGAGCCAGGAAATCATCCAGGGCTTCCTGTTTCAGCCAGCCCCAGTCGCGCAGGACTTCCAGGGAAATGAGGGCTTCGTTGCCGGCAAAGGCCGATTCCGACAAATACGGCGAATCGCCCATGAGGGGCGGCGTCAGGGGCAGGATCTGCCAGACCTGCTGGCCGGCGGCCTTGAGGAAGTCGACGAAGCGGTACGCGGCCGGCCCTAAGACGCCGTTGCCGCAGGCAGCCGGCAGGGACGTCGGATGCAGGAGGACACCGGCCCGCTTGGTCCCGGCATCTTTCCCCTGGAGGATGACCGCTTTCAACGGCGGCAAGGTCAAGGTGAAGCGGCTGTTCACCGTCGTGACCGGCGTCATGCGCGTATGGAGGGCATTGGTCAGTTTGCCGTAGGCCAGGCCGTCCGTATAGATGCTGATGGTCCGCAGGGCCGATGGATTGCGGTTCATGGCGATGATGAAGAAACCGTCTTCAGCGGGCTTGCCGAAGACATCCCGTCCTCCTTCGATGACCCGGGCAAAGGCAAAGACGTCGCCATCGGCATAGAGCGGGATGAAGCGGCCCGTCTGTAAAGCGTCGTGTGCTGTCCGCAGCCGCGTCAGGGCCTTGGTCCAGGCCAGGAGGTCCAGGTCTTCATGGCCCCAGGGATAGGTCCGCCGGTTGTCCGGGTCCTTGCCGCCCGTGACGCCCACTTCGTCACCGTAATAGATGCACGGCGCGCCGGGCATGGTCATCTGCCAGGCTGTCAGCAGTTTCAAGCGCTTCCGGCCCGTTTCTTCGGCTGTCGCCACATCCGTGCCGCCGGCCCTGGTGAGGACCGTCAGGATGCGTTCGATATCGTGGCTGCTGATGAGGTTGAGCATGGCATAGAAATTTTCGGGCGGGTAATTTTCAATGAGCCGTGTCAGTTCGGCATTCATGCGCCGCGCATCTTTGACGCCGGTCATGAAGTCGATCATCAGGGAGCGCTGGGCGTAGTTCATGGCGCTGTCGATATCGTAGCCGCAGAGGTATTCCCGCTGTTCGCTGTAGCTGACCTTATTCGACGCATCTTCCCAGACTTCGCCGATGAGGACGGCATCGGGCTTTTCCTCTTTCAGGGTGTGGTAGAACTGGCGCAGGAAGGGCACGGGCAGCTCGTCGATGACGTCCAGGCGCCAGCCGCTGATGCCTTCGTTCAGCCAGTATTTGAGGACGCTGTCTTCGCTGTTGATGATGAAATCCATGTACGACGGCGTCGTTTCTTCTACGTCCGGCAGGTCCGATACGCCCCACCACGATTCATAGTCGTCGGGATAATGCTTGAAGCGGTACCATTCATAGTACGGCGACTCCTTCGACTGGTAGGCGCCGACGCCGGGATAGTTGCCGAAGCGGTTGAAGTAGATGCTGTCGGCACCGGTATGGCTGAAGACGCCGTCGAGGATGATATGGATGCCTTCTTCCCTGGCAGCCTGACAGAATTCGGCGAACTCTTCATTCGTCCCCAGCATGGGGTCGACGCGGAAGTAATCGGCCGTGCCGTAACGGTGATTGCTGGAGCTTTCAAAAATCGGGTTGAGGTAAATGGCCGTAATGCCCAGTTCCTTGAGATAGGGCAATTTTTCCCGGATGCCGGCGATGTTGCCGCCGAAAAAGTCGTAATAAACGATGTCGCCCTGGCCTTCGCGCTTGCAGTAATAGGGTACATCGTCCCAATCGCTGTGGATGACGGCGCCCTTCTTGCCGTAGAGGCGGCCCGACGTATGGGTGCCGTGGCGGAAGCGGTCCGGGAAGATCTGGTAGACGATGGCGTGCTTGAACCAGTCCGGCGTATGGGCGTCCTTATCGTAGACCGTGACCTGATAGGCCGGCGGCACATCGGGATATTTGGCCCCTTCACCGCCGAGGCGGTCGTAGTTGTTGCCATAGTAGAAGGTCCTATGGCCATTGTCGATGATGAAATAATACCAGAGCAGACAGCCCTTGGGCGGAATGGTGACGATGCCCGTGAAGATGCCGTCTTCATAACTCATGGGTACAAAGGATTCGCCGACATTGCTCTGCCACAGGCGGATGCGGGCCCGGCAGTTCCCGGCATCGCTGCCGCTGGCGCGGAGGCGCAGGATGAGCCGGCTCCCGGAAGGAACGGCCCCAAAAGACGAGCGGTAATAGAATTCGTGAGAGTTGTGGTACAATCGTAAGTCCATAAGCGGTCCTTTCGTGGTGATTAGTGGCTAGTGGTTAGTGGCTAGCAGTTAGCCAAAAAGGCCTGTCGGACAACGACAAGCCTTTTATCGTTCGTCGTTGGTCGTTCGTCGTTCATCGAAGAAACTAAAAAACATTCCCTGCGATGAACGATGAACTACAAACGAAAAACGCTATTTTATTGTTGTAATACTTTTTCGTACAGGTTCTGGTAGGCTTCGGCCGAGCGGTCCCAGCTGTAGTCGCTGGTCATGGCGTTGCGGACGAGGATATCCCACAGGGCCGTGTCTTCATAGTAACCCATGGCCCGTTTCGTCGTGAACAGCAGTTCGTGGGCGTTGAAGTTCGGGAAGGTCAGACCATTGCCCTGTTTACTGTATTTATCGAAGGGATGGACCGTATCCTTGAGGCCGCCCGTTTCGCGGACGATGGGGATGGCGCCGTAGCGCAGGGCGATGAGCTGGCTCAGGCCGCACGGTTCATACCGCGACGGCATGAGGAACATGTCGGCAGCGGCATAGACCTTGTGAGCCAGGGCTTCGTTGAAGGTGATGTTCGCCGATACCTTGGTCGGATGGCGGCGGGCCAGTTCGCGGAAGGCTTCTTCATAGCCGGCATCGCCCGTCCCGACCAGGACCAGCTGGACGTCGTCGTCGACGAGTTCATCCATGATGCGCGTGACCAGGTCCAGGCCCTTGTCTTCGACGAGGCGCGTGACCATGGCGATCATGGGGACGCCCCGCTTGATGCGCAGGCCCAGTTCGGCCCGCAGGGCATCTTTATTTTCCCGCTTGCCAGCCCGGGCGTTGGCGACGGAATACTGGCTCTTGATATACGGGTCCGTTTCCGGATTGTAGACGTCGATGTCCAGGCCGTTGATGATGCCCGTCACCTTTTCCCCATTGTCGCGGATATAGCCATCCAGGCCTTCGCCAAAGTACGGATAGGTGATTTCCTGGGCATACGACGGGCTGACCGTCGTGATGTGGTCGGCGTAGACCATGCCCGACTTCATGTAGTTCACGCAGCCGTCACATTCCAGGCTGCCGTTGTCGAAGAGTTCCTGCGGCAGGCCGATGATGTCGCGCATGATCGACGGCGGATAGATGCCCTGGTATTTCAGGTTGTGAATGGTATAGATGACCTTGATTCCCTTGTAGAAGTCATCGTGCCAGAAGTCTTCTTTGAGGAAGACGCCCATGAGGCCCGTATGCCAGTCGTTGCAGTGGATGATGTCCGGCTTGAAGCCGATCTTGGGCAGCATGGTCAGGACGGCGCGGCAGAAATAGGCGAAGCGTTCGTCGTCATCGCCGTAGCCGTAGAGGCCGTCGCGCTTGAAATACCATTCGTTGTCGATGAAATAGACGGTCACGCCGTCCTGCTTGATTTCTTCGACGCCGTAGTAGAGCTGGCGCCAGGCCAGGTTCACGATGCCTGTCGTCACTTCTTTCATCTGCTTCTTCGCTTCTTCAGCGATGCGGCTGTATTTCGGAATGACCAGGCGGACGTCCATGCCCTTCTTGGCTAAAGCCTTGGGCAGTGCGCCCATGACATCGGCCAGCCCGCCTGTTTTGATAAATGGCACTGCTTCTGAGGCCACAAATAATACATTCATCGTATGTCCCCCACTTTCCCTAAGTACCGTATCAGGCGTCTGCTTCCTTTTTGGCAGGACGCCCAGTTCTTCTCTTTCTCGTTGCAGCAGTCTTCTTTTCAGACGCTGCCGTCTTGGCTTTCCCTTTTCCACGGGTCGTCGCCTTCTTTCCCGGCGCCTTGGCCGTTTTCTTTACCGTATCGTCGGCAGACTTATCGGCTTTCACTGTCCGGCGGCGCCGCGGTTTGGTCACTGCTTTTTTTTTAACACTCCCTGTCAGCTGCAGGTAAATCGTCGCCAGCGGCGGCAAGGTCAGTTCCAGGGACTGGTCCATGCCGTGCATGGGCACATCCTGGGCCTCGAATTCGCCTTCATTGAGGACGTTGGAGCCGCCGAAGGCCGTGGCGTCACTGTTGAAGACTTCGACGTACGTCCCTTTCCGGGGGACGCCGAAGCGGTACGAATGGCGAACGACAGGCGTGAAGTTGCAGACGACGACGGTCATGTCCGTTTCGTCCTTACCCGTACGGTAAAAGGCGATGACGCTGTTGTCGCAGTCGTCGCAGCTGATCCACGAGAAGCCCGACCAGTCGCAGTCTTCTTCCCAGAATTCCGGATGGTCCACATAGTACGTATTCAGGCTGCGCACGTAGTCGTGCATGGCCTTGTGCATGGGATACTTGAGGAGGTGCCAGTCCAGGCTGTCATCGTATTTCCATTCGATGAACTGGCCGAACTCGCTGCCCATGAACAGGAGCTTCTTGCCCGGATGGGACATCCAGTAGCCGTAAAAGGCGCGCAGGCCGGCGAATTTCTGCCAGTAGTCGCCAGGCATCTTGTCCAGGAGGGAATGTTTGCCGTGGACGACTTCATCATGCGACAAGGGCAGGATGAAGTTTTCTGAAAAAGCATAGCATAACGAAAACGTAATCAGGTTGTGATTGTCCTTGCGGAACAGCGGGTCCAGCGACATGTAGCGGAGCATATCGTTCATCCATCCCATGTTCCATTTGTAATTGAATCCCAGTCCGCCGACGTCGACGGGCTTGGTCACGAGAGGCCAGGCCGACGATTCTTCGGCAATCATTAGGGCCTGAGGGTATTCCTTGAAGACGGCCGTATTGAAATGGCGCAGGAAGTCGATGGCTTCCAGGTTTTCCCGGCCGCCGTATTTATTGGGCTGCCAGTCGCCGTCGGCATGGCCGTAATCGAGGTAGAGCATGTTGGCGACGGCGTCGATGCGCAGGCCGTCGATGTGGAACTGGCTGATCCAGAACAGGGCACTGGAAATGAGGAAGGACTGGACTTCCGTCCGGCCGTAGTCGAAATTCATCGTGTCCCATTCCTTGTTTTCTGCCAGCATGGGGTTGCCCGATTCATAGCACGGTTCGCCATCGAAATGACGCAGGCCGTGGGCGTCGCGGCAAAAATGCCCCGGTACCCAGTCGAGGATGACGCCGATGCCGTTGCGGTGGCAGAGGTCGACGAGGTACATGAAGTCTTCCGGGCTGCCATAGCGGCTGGTCGCCGAGAAATACCCCGTCCCCTGGTAGCCCCAGGAACCATCGAAGGGATATTCGCACAGCGGCATGAGCTCGATGTGGGTATAATTCATCTGTTTGACATAATCGACCAGCTGGGGCGCGATATCGCGGTACGACAACATTTCGCCGTCTTCGTCGCGGCGCCACGAGCCGAGATGGACTTCGTAGGTCAGCATGGGCTTACGGTACGAATCGTAAGCACTGCGGCTGTCCATCCATTTCTTGTCGCGCCACGTGTAGTGGAGCTTGGTCAGTTTCGATGCCGTATTGGGACGTACTTCCGACCAGAAGGCATAGGGATCGCTCTTTAAGATGCGTTCGCCTGACGCCGTCGTGATGGCGTACTTGTAGATGTCCCCTTCCTGGAGGCCGGCAATATGCGTAACCCAAATGCCGTTGCCGCAGCTGCTCCGTTCCATGGGATTGGCATCGGCGTCCCAGTGATTGAAATCACCGACGACGCTGACCTGCTGGGCGTGAGGCGCCCAGACGGCAAAGCGCACGCAGGGCTTGCGGCGCAGGACCGTGAAATGGGCCCCGAACAGACGATAACTGGCGTAGTTCGTACCCTGATGATACAAGAAGGTACTGTACTCGTCGATTGCACTGAGTTTCATATCTTATCCTCCTGATTCTTAGTTAGTGTTTGACCGGCTTGATGCGCCAAATGTCATCGGCGTACTGCTGGATCGTCCGGTCGCTGGAGAAGTAGCCGGACTGGGCGATGTTGACGACGCTCGAATGACACCATTTCGTATGGTCGCCGTAGCGTTTGGCGATTTCCTGCTGGGCCTGGCAGTAGGGCTGGAAGTCCTTGAGGACGAAGTATTCGTCGTTCCGGTCGAGGAAGGCCGAGTAGAGCATACCGAAGTGGTCCCCGCCGATAGAGCCGTCGACGAGGGAATCCATGAGGCGGCGGATGGCGGCGTCATCGCTGTACATCTGCCACGACGAGTAGCCGCCGTGGATGTAGTAGTTCATGACTTCGTCAGCCCGCAGCCCGAAGATGACACAGTTTTCGTCGCCGACCTTGCGGTGGATTTCGACGTTGGCCCCGTCCATGGTCCCCAGGGTGATGGCACCGTTCATCATGAACTTCATGTTGCCCGTGCCCGACGCTTCCTTGCCGGCTGTCGAGATCTGTTCGCTCACGTCAGCAGCCGGGAAGAGGAGCTGGCCTAAGGAAACATTATAGTTTTCCAGGAACAGGACCTTCATCTGCTTGTTGACCTTACGGTCGGAATTGACCATATGGGCGACGACGTTGATGAGGCGGATCGTTTCCTTGGCTTCGCCGTAGCCGGCAGCGGCTTTGCCGCCAAAGAGGAAGGTCCGCGGCGTGATCTTGAGTTTCGGGTTATCCTTCAAGAGGTAGTACAAGTGCAGGATGTGCAGGATGTTCAAGGTCTGGCGCTTGTACAGGTGGATGCGTTTGATCTGGATGTCGAAGATCGAGTCCGTCCGCACGTCCGTATCGTAGCGGTCGCGGATGTAGCGGGCCAGGATTTCCTTGCGGTCCTTTTTGACCCGCGTCAGCTGTTCCTGGAAGGCCGGGTCGTCGGCAAAGGGCATGAGGTCCTGGAGCTTCGACGGCGTCCGGCGCCAGCTGTCACCGATGGTATCGTCGATGAGCGATGCCAGCTGCGGATTGGCTTCAATGAGCCAGCGGCGATGGGAAATGCCGTTGGTCTTGTTCGAGAAGCGGTGCGGGAAGCACGTGTAGAACTGGTGCAGCGTCGAATCCTTGAGGATCTGTGAATGGATTTCGGCGACGCCGTTGACGCTGTGGCTGCCGAGGACGGCCAGATGAGCCATGTGGACCTGGCCATCCCAGAGGACGGCGACGTCGCGGGCTCTCGATTCATCGCCCGGATAGAGGCTGCGGACTTCTTTGAGCCAGCGGTTGTTGATTTCTTCGACGATGAGGTAAATGCGCGGCAGCAGTTCCTTGAACATGGGGATGGACCATTTTTCCATGGCTTCCGGCAGGATGGTGTGATTCGTATAGGCCACGGTGCGGACCGTGATGTTCCAGGCCGCATCCCACGATATGCCTTCTTCATCCATGAGGATGCGCATCAGTTCCGGGATGACCAGGGCCGGATGGGTGTCGTTGATGTGGATGGCCACATAGCGGTCGAATTTATAGATGCTTTCGTGATATTTCTTCTTATAATGGCGGACGATGCTCTGGAGGCCGGCCGATACGAAGAAGTATTCCTGCATCAGGCGCAGGCGGCGGCCGTCTTCATTGCTGTCGTCAGGATAGAGGAAACGGGAAATCTGCTGGACACTGTCCTTGTAGCGGAAGGCCCGGCGCCGGTCGCCGATGGACAATTCCTGGTAGAGCTGTTCCCGCGAATATTCCGCCCGCCACAGGCGCAGCGTGTTGACCGTATTGTTGTGGTAGCCGATGATAGGCACATCGTACGGTACGGCGCGGACAGACGAATACTTTTCGTGGACACATTCCAGGTTGCCGTCTTCGTCAGGACGCATGTAGGCGTTGCCGCCAAAGCGGACATAGACGGCCTTGTCGACTTTCTTGACTTCCCAGGGATAGCCGTTGACCAGCCAGTTATCGGGCAGTTCGACCTGCTGGTTGTCGACAATGCGCTGGTTGAACAAGCCGTACTGATAGCGGATGCTGTTGCCATGGCCCGGCAGCTGCAGCGCTGCCAGGGAATCGATGAAGCAGGCAGCCAGCCGCCCCAGTCCCCCATTCCCCAGGCCCGGATCGCGTTCGGCCGGGATGACCTTATTCAGGTCCCAGCCCAGGTCTTCCAGGCCCTGGCGACAGATGTCGTCCATATCGATGCCCAGGAGATTCGATTCCAGGAGGCGGCCGATGAGGAATTCGATGGAGAAATAATAGACTTGCTTAACCTTCTGTTCGGCATAGATTTCATTCGTGCGGATCCAATCTTCACTTACCAGATCGCGGATCATATAGGCGATGGTCTGATAGACTTCATTCAAGGTCATGTCCCGCAGATCTTTTTCCCACAAGATGTGAGCTTTCTCGGTAAATAACTTTTTGAATTCTTCCTTATCCTGCCATTTTTTCATATTGTCTCTAACCCCTTTGTAGTTGCACTCAGCGGACTGAACGTTTACCAATGCACAACGGGTTGTCGTGGCTGCCGCTCAACACGGCTTCCGGCTGGATAACCGTATTCTTGTCGCATACGACGTAATCGAGCTGGGCGTCATCGCCGACGACCGAGTGCTGCATGATGATGCTGTTGCGAATGACAGCATTTTTTCCGACCTTGACGTGGCGGAAAAGAATCGAATTCTCTACGCGGCCTTCGATGATGCAGCCATTAGCCACGAGAGAATTGGAGACATGCGATTCTTCCATGTACTTGGCCGGCGCTTCGTCCTTGATTTTGGTATAGATGCGGTGATCCATATCCTTGAGGAGCAGTTCATGCCAGATGCGGCTGTCGCGCAGGTCCATGTTGACCTGGAAGTAGGAATGGACGGAATCGATCCGTTTTGCATATCCCTGATAATTATAGCCGAAAATCCGCAGGCGGTCTACATTGCGCTGGAGCACATCGGTAATAAAATGGGTATATCCCTGGGCATAGGCCCGACGTATGCAATGCTGGAATACATCGCAGTCGATGAGGATTCCCCGCTGGTATAAGTTGTCGCCGGCTTTGACTTCCGGCTTGGCTTCGATGGCCGTGACCCGGTCCGGGCAGACATCGTCGATGGTCAGGACATAGCCTTCGCGGTCGAAGTCGTATTTCTGCTGCTGATAGATGAGGGTGACGTCGGCGTTGTGATGGCGATGGAAGTGGAGGACCTTGTCATAGTCGATGTTCTGGACCATGTCGCAGCCCGACAGCAGGGCGTAGCGCTTGTTGGCCCGCTGGACGAAGATGAGGTTCTTATAGTACGCGGCGATGTCCCCTTCTACAGGATGTTCGATGTCCGCCCGTTCTTCCGGCAGATAGAACAAGCCGTCGCCCTTGTGGGCCAGACCCCATTCCTTGCCGGACCGGATGTGGTCCAGGACCGACCGGGACTGACTGGAGAGCAGGAGGCCGACGTTTTCGATGCCGGCGTTGACCATATTGGAAAGCGTGAAGTCGATGAGGCGGTATTTGCCGCCGATGGGCAGCGTCGACAGCGGGCGCGTGTCATTGATTTCCTGCAAGGGATGGTCTTCGCGCATATTGATGAGGCCGATCATATTACTATTCATAACTAGTGTTCCCCTTTCGCTGTAACTTGTTCTGGTTTCAATTCCCCTTTGCGTCCCAGTACGGCGACAGACCCGTCTTCATTGTGGAGGACGGCGCCGGGATAGATGTGGCAGCGTTCGCCCAGGATAGCCTTGTCGACAACGGCATTTTCTTCGACGACAGAGCCGGGCATGATGACGGAATTGGTGACTTTCGCCCCTTCTTTGATGGTGACACCGTAGAAGATGACCGAATTGCTGACAGTCCCGAAGATTTCCGAGCCTTCAGCGATGAGGGAACTCTTGGCCGAGCCGTTAGGCCCGATGAGGTGTGGCGGTAAACTCTGGTTGCCCGAATAGATGCGCCACTTGCTGTCGCGCAGGTCGATAGGCGGTTCGTCGGCGATGAGGTCCATGTTGGCCTGCCACAGGCTGTCGATGGTGCCGACATCCTTCCAGTAGCCTTCAAAGGGATAGGCATACAGCGGGACCTGGTCGGCCAGCATCGTCGGGATGACGTTCTTGCCGAAGTCGTGTTCCGACTTTTCATCCTTGGCATCGGCCTTGAGGTACGATTCCAGGACGTCGCGGTCGAAGATGTAAATGCCCATGGACGCCAGGTTGCTTTCGGGCTTGGCCGGTTTTTCCTGGAACTTGGTGATGCGCATGTTTTCATTGGCGACCATGATGCCGAAACGGCTGGCTTCATCCCAGGGGACGCGGATCGTGCCGATGGTGACCTTGGCGTGGTGTTTCTTGTGGAAATTGAGCATCTTGTCGTAGTCCATGGAATAGATGTGGTCGCCCGACAGGATGAGGACGTAATCGTCGCCGACCATTTCCACGAAGTTCAAGTTCTGGTAGATAGCATCGGCTGTGCCGCGGTACCAGTTGGAACCGCCGTCGCTCTGATACGGCGGCAGGACGTACGTGCCGCCCTTGGTCGAGTCGAGGTTCCACGAGCTGCCGTTGCCGATGTACCAGTTCAGTTCCAGCGGCTGATACTGGGTCAGGATGCCGACCGTATCGATGCCGGAATTGCGGCAGTTACTCAGTGGGAAGTCGATGATGCGATATTTTCCGCCGAACAAAAGGCCCGGTTTAGCCTGGTCTTTGGTCAGGACGCCCAAACGGCTTCCTTTCCCGCCGGCCAAAATCATGGCCAGGCAATTAGATTTTTTCATAGAAGCTCCTCCTCACTTGACTGGGACCCGGCCGCTTCGCTTATGGTTTCAGTATGTATGATAATGGACATCGTATCGTCAGACGGCGGGTCTTGGATTTAATAGCGTACCGTATACGCATATAATATACGCTATAAAGTATTTTATGATTATATTATTAATTATACACCAATTCTGTCAAGAATTTAAAGGGCTAACCGCCAAAAAATGATTAGCAGAAACAACTATTTACACATTACAACAAGGACTGCTATCTTTTAAAATGTAACGTTTTGAACCGGCATGGAATTGCTATCGTAGGGGCGCCCACGTGGGGCGCCCGTCAGACTATGGGGACGACAAACAGCATGACCAGTATGAGCTATGCCCGGGATTCACGCGGGCTCCCCACGTGGAAGCCCCTACAAAAAAAGCGCTGCCGTCAGGGGCAGCACTTTTCACTAAATCGTATAACTATAAATTTTGTAAATTTCATACACTACTTTTGTTCAGCTTGCGCTAAGGCTTCCTGGCGGCTCAGGATGCGCACCGGGATGGGCAGCGATTGGAGTACCTCAATCGTCTCGCCTGCCGTGTCCTGCGTCGTCCGTACGAAACCGATGCCCTTCTTGCCGTCCAGGGCCGTGACCACGCCCAGGTAGTCACAGCCTTCGATGATGCGGTTGATGAAGGTCATTTCCGACGGAGGGGCCTGAAAGTAGACCCAGTCTTCATCAAACATGGCTCTTCACCTGGCGGCGCATCATGGAATATGGTTCCAGCCGTTCCGGTACGGCCAGGCCGACGAGCTGCTGGGCGTGGCGGGCGGCGTCGAGTTCCTGCCCGTCTTCATCGACGATGCGGTCGATGGTATAGCGGACCAGATGGCCTTTGGGCTGGAGGAATTCTACAGTCTGGCCGAGTTTGAAGTGGTTCCGCTGTTCTACCCAGGCCAGGCCCTTTTCTTCATCATAGGACTTGACGAGGCCGATGAAATCATGTGTCTGGGTATTGCTCGACTGGCTGTAGACCTGGTCGGCCGCCGTCGGCCGGGAAACGGAGAAGCCCCGCGTGTAGGGCCGGTGAGAAATCTTTTCCAATTCGTCGAGCCATTCCTGGCGGACCGTGAAGTGTTCCGGGTCGGCTTCGTAGGCGTCGAAGGCCTGGCGGTAGACCTTGGTCACGGTGGCGACGTAGTGGATGCTCTTCATGCGCCCTTCGATTTTCAGGCTCGTAAAGCCGGCGTCGTAGAGGTCCGGCAGGTACGGCAGGAGACAGAGGTCCTTGGAGTTGAAGATATACGTCCCCCGCTCATCTTCGACGACGGGGAAATACTGGCCTGGCCGCTTCTCTTCGACGACGTTGTACTTGAAGCGGCAGCACTGGACACATTCGCCGCGGTTCGAGTCGCGGTCGCCCTGGGTGAAGTAATTGCTCAGCAGGCAGCGGCCGGAATAGGAAATGCACATGGCGCCGTGGATGAAGCCTTCCAGTTCGATATCGGGGACTTTGGCATGGATTTCCTTGACGTCGCGGAGGCTCACTTCGCGGGCCATGACTACGCGCGATGCGCCGTTATCGCGCCAGAATTTCGTCGATGCCCAATTGGTCGTGTTGGCCTGGGTCGATATGTGGACAGACAGGTCGGGCACGAGCTGCCGGGCCAGGGCGAAGATGCCCGGGTCGGCGATGAGGAGTGCGTCGACGCCGATATCGCGCAGGTAGACGAGGTATTCCGGCAAGCCCTTGAGGTCGTCGTTATGCGGGAAGATGTTGACCGTCACGTGGATGTGCTTGCCCCGGGCATGGGCATAGTCGACGGCTTCCTTCAGTTCTTCATTGGAGAAGTTGTCGCTGAAAGCCCGCAGGCCGAAGGACTTCCCTCCCAGGTATACGGCATCGGCGCCATATAAAAAGGCCATCTTCATCTTATCCATACTGCCGGCGGGAGCCAGCAATTCCATTTTTCCCATTCTCTTATCCTTTCCATTGCGAAACGGTCATGCCGTCGCCATTTTCAAAAAATACAGTCTCAAAAAGGGACCGGTCGCCGACGAGGTCCATGAATTCCCGCAAACGGGTCACGGCCGTGCGGTGTTTGTGCGGCAGGGTCCCTTCGATATAAAACATGTCGTGGTAGTCGATATTATCCGCTGCGACGATGGCGCCGGGCAGGAGCTTGGGCAGGAGATATCGCAGCTGGCGCACATACTGCCCTTTCGGCCCGTCGAGGAAGACGAAGTCCCACGGACCGGGAAGCTGTTCCGCCAGCGCCGTCCCATCGCCGTGGATAGCCGTAATGACCTTTTCATAGGGTGAGCGCCGGAAGAACTGGCAGGCCAGGTCATAGCGCTCACGGTCGAGCTCGATGGTCGTGATCGTCCCGCCCGGTGCCAGGAACGGCGCCATCTGCAGGGCCGAATAGCCGATGCAGGTCCCGATTTCCAGGACATGTTTCGGCCGGCACGACGCTGCGATGCCCGTGAACAAGGGCAGCTCGCTGTCGCGCAGGATGGGCAGGTTCCGCTCGCGGGCACAGGCTTTCATATCCTGGAACAATGCCTCCATCATGGCATGTGCTCCTGGACGTTCTTCATGTGCTCCTCATAGGTAGCGGCGAAGTAATTATGGCCGTCCTTATCGGCGACGAAATAGAGGTAGTTCGTCTGCGGTGCCTCGAGGATGGCTTCCATGCAGTCCATGCCGGGATTGCCGATCGGTCCCGGCGGCAATCCTTCATAACGGTACGTATTGTACGGCGAATCGTACTGCGTCTCATTGATGCTGTAGGCTGCCTTGTGAGTCCCCATGGCATAGGAAATGCTGGCATCGGACTGGAGTTTCATGTGGATCTTCAGGCGGTTCTCGAAGACCGATGCGATGAGGGGCCGGTCCTTTTCGTATTTCGCTTCCTTTTCGATGAGCGAGGCCAAGGTGACGAACTGGTAGATCGACAGGTTCTGCTTGGCAATGCCCGCTTTCATGGCGTCCGTCAAGTGGGCGTCGAAGTTCTTGAGCATCATGGCCACGACGTCGTCAGCCGTCGCGTCATAAGGGATAAAATACGTGTCCGGGAAGAGGAAGCCTTCTGTCGGGAAGGTCACTTTGCGATTGCCCTTCATATACGGCAGGAGCTGGTCCGACGACGAGGCAGCCTTGAGGAAATCGGCTTCGCTGATGCGCCCGTTGGCGGCGACGGCCTTGGCGATTTCCCGGACCGTATAGCCTTCGGGGACGACCAGGCGGTCCGCTTCCGACTTGCCGCTGGTCAGTTTTTCCAGCAGCGTATGGAGGCTCATGCGCGAATCGAAGGTATACTCGCCGGCATGGATGTCCCCGGCCTGGCCCGTGACGGTCGCTACGGCGCGGAACCACAAGGGGCTGGCAATATAGCCTTCATCGGTCAGGACATCGCCGACTTCGGTCGCCGTCATGTCGCTGCGGACGTGGACGTAGCCGCTCTTATAGGGCAGGAGAAAATTGGGGCCGAAATAGCCGTAAGCTACGGCGGCGATGCCGAGACAGACCAGCCCGGCTGCGGCGGCAGCGATACGGCGGCCCTTCTTTCCAGGCGGAACGCGGCGTTTCTCATGAAGTTGTGTCGTTGTATGATTCTGTTGTTCCATGGGGTATCCTATTTCTGTGCAGCCCAGGTACGGCTCTGCTGGGCTTTTTCTTCACTGTGATTGATGGCCTGGGCCTGTTTTTCCTGTTCGTAACGGGCCTGGGCAGCGGCCTTGGCGGCCTGGAGCTGGGCCTGGACGGCCGGGTCGGCCTGCGTGACCGTCCCGTCGGCATTGACGGTCTGGGCCGCATCGAGCTGGGCCTGGGCGGCCGAGACTTCATTGGCCAGGTTCTGGAGTTCGCGGTCATTCATATCGTGGCGCACGTCGGCTTCCAGGGGGACAGACGGCGTCGGCTTGACGTCGACATAGACTTCGAACAGGCGCTGCCACGGCAGGGCGACATCGACGGTCTTGGGGTCGATGCCGAGATACGTCGACGCATAGCGCTGGAGCTGTTCCTTCGTGCGGCTCTGGAGTTCTTCGTTGAGCGTCGGGTAATACTGAGTGACGACGCCGGCTTCCAGTTTCTGCTGCATACGGTAGATGTAATCGCGGACATTGGCCTGGTACGCCCAGTTGTCGAGATACTGCGTGGTCAGCATGTCGCGGTGGGCATCGGCCGTCATGTACTTGGACAAGACGCCCTGGGCGATGCCGTAGCCGACGGAGTTGCTGGCCGTGTTCCAGCCGTTGTAGGCGGCCAGGCGGTACATCATCTTATCCTGATAGAGGCCGTAGACCAGGGTATTGTCGGAGCCGTTGGAAAAGGCCATATCGACGATGCTGACCGGGATGTCAAGGTTGACGGCCTTTTCGATCTGCGTCAGGAAATCCCGCGTCGACTGGAGCATGATCGGGAAGTTTTCAAAGTTCGCCGATTCTGTCGTCGACGTCGTCAGCGGCGTGTTGACGGCCAGCAAGAGGTCCGGCCGTTCGTTGTCGACCATGGTGCCGCCGATGGCTTCGACGTGGGACGCGATGGTCTTGCCAATGGCCTGGCCGTCATAGCGGGGCACGGTCTTTTCACCGCCGCCCAAGGGATAGATGACTGTAATCTTGGGATGATAATTATTGAAATCGTTGCTGGCCCGCGTGATGAGCAGCAGGCCCAGCTGGTCGGCACCGGGGAAGGAGCCGAAAGCCGTCTTGGGGATGCCCGTACCGGCCATTTCCAGGTACTTCGATTCCAGCGACGACTGGGTGCTGACGGAGTTATCGTCGTGGCCCAGGCTGTAATAGGTAAAGACGCCTTTGCGGGCATCATCGATGAGGCGGTAATTGATGCTCATGTTCTTGCGGCGCCGGTTATACCAGTCCTGGAGGTACTCCATGGGCACGCGGCGCATGATGGCGAACCAGTCATTGCGTTCCTGCGGATTCAGGCCTTCTTCGTCCATCTTGGCCTGGAGCGACGCCAGCTGATAGATGTCAGAGCCCATGGTCAGGTAATAGTCCGGTTCGACGCCCTTGCCGCCGGCCCAGGGACTGCGCATGACCGTGCTGAAGACATAAATGGGCACGTTCTTGTGCGATTTATGCAGCGCTTCGACCTTTTCCAGGCGCGCTGTCAGCGTTTCCATCGGCAGGTTATGCTTGCGCGAATCGACGAGGCCGCCATAGACCAGGGAATCGATGGACAGGACCATGGCATCGGCTTTGCCGGCATTGGCATCGACCCAGGCCATGAGCTTGTCCGGCGAACCGTGGAAATTCATGCCCGACAGATACTGGGCCGGCGGCGTCAGGACCTGATAGCCCGCCGCTTCGGCCGTGCTGACCGTATATTCATAATCGACAGGCCGGTCATCCTGGGGTACATATAAAATCGTCTTTGCCAGTGCAGCCGGCGAGGCACATAAAAAGAAAGAGGCTACGGCCAGGCTGACTGCTTTCTGTAACAGATTCACGTTATCACTCCTATTATGAAGAAAAAAATTGTACCCTTTATTATATCACGGCCCTGGGAAAATTTGTAGGGGCGGCCCTACGCCCTCCGATGGTGGGCGCGGCGGATCCTGGGGATATTGAGGTGCAGTCGGATGGCTACCAGGCGGATGGCGACGGTGACGGAAAAGGCGACGATGGCACCGACTTCCAAAGGGACCTCAAAGGGGATGACGGCGCCGTACAAGAAGATACTGCCCAGGAGGGACGCCGTCGCGTAGACTTCCTTGCGCAGGACGCCGGGGATGCGCCCGGCCAGGACGTCGCGGATGACGCCGCCGCCGACAGCCGTCAGGACGCCGAGGGTGATGTCGAGGATCCAGTAGTCGGGATAATAGAAGCAGCCCAAAAGGGTCCCGGTAACCGTAAAGGAGCCGAGGCCGATGGCGTCGCAGACGAGATACCAGATGGAGAGCTTGCCGACGACGCGGCGCCACATGCGGATATTGAAATAGCGGACGATAATCGTGATGACGGCCATAGAGCCGAGGATGATCCACAAATAGATACTGTTCTTAAAGGCAGCCGGCGGGATATTGCCGATGAGGATGTCGCGGATGATACCGCCGCCGACAGCCGTCGCCGCACTGAGGACGAAGATGCCGAAGAGGTCCATGCGCCGTGAAATGGCTGCGAAGACGCCGGATACGGCAAAGGCCGTCGTCCCTAATAAGTCGAAAATCTGCCACCAAATGGCATCCATAATAGTTTCCCCTTCCCTGTTTTCGTGTTATGATAGACATAAATTTTTTTGCTAAGGAGACTCCATCCACTATGACTAAAGATGAATTTTATATGGGCAAAGCCCTGGCCGAAGCCAAGACGGCCTATGCCGTCGGAGAAATCCCCATCGGCGCCGTCATCGTCTATGAAAAGAAAGTCGTCGCCCGGGCCTATAACCTGCGCGAAAGCCTGCCCTGTGCGACGGCCCACGCCGAACTCTTAGCCATTGAAAAAGCCTGCCGCGCCCTCAATCGCTGGCGCCTGACAGGCTGTACCCTCTACGTGACCGTCGAACCGTGCCCCATGTGTGCCGGCGCCATCGTCAACAGCCGTCTGGACCGCGTCGTCTACGGCTGCGACGACCCGAAAGCCGGTGCCGTGCGCTCCCTCTTCCAGCTCGTCGACAACGACCGCCTCAACCACCGGACCGAGGTCACAGCCGGCGTCCGGGCCGAAGAATGTGCGGCCCTCATGAAGAGTTTCTTCCGCCAAAGACGGAAAAGATAGTGGCTAGTGGCTAGTGGCTAGTGGCTAGTGGCTCGTGGTTCGTGGCTCCCCTGATAGGGGTGCTGTCAGCGCAAGCTGACTGAGAGGTTTTCAAGGCAACCTCTCCGGCCTTACGG
>ERZ773185.104-NODE-104-length-76797-cov-4.866253_pt1 | contig 76797 bp, 56 predicted proteins | sample MGYA00580531_ERZ773185 | MGnify/ENA primary metagenome ERZ773185 (study PRJEB29015, sample SAMEA2737799) | human gut metagenome | biome: human gut; feature: human-associated habitat; material: faeces | place: China | collected 2012 ...
CCTGCGCAAGACGGAAAGCACATTAAGTGCTTTCCTTTGCGTGCGGAACTCGCGACAAACTTAACCCGCGCCAGCCGGCCCCGGAGACCCTCCCTGCCGTCACTTTGTCCAAACAGTTCTTGCTCCTCGCCGCTTCCGCGGCTCGAGGTCCCCGTTCTCCGCGGCGGGGTTGTCTAAGGTTTTTGTTGAAGCTCGGCCATTGGCTCAAATGGAAACGGGGAACGCATCTGCATCCCCCGTTTTTGTTGCGGTTAGTCTAGGTCAATAAACTTGGTGCTTATGATCTTGCCGTCTTTTACTAGCATTCTGGCCATGGTGGGGCCTCGGGTGCCTCTGGGGTAGCTGGCGCTGCCTGGGTTGAGGACTAAGCAACGGCCCACTTGGGCTTCTTTGGTTACGTGGGTGTGGCCGTTGATGGCTACGTCTACGGATCCCACCGGAAGATCTTCGCGGTAGTGGGCTACGGCGAATTTGAGGCCTTCGTAGGTAAAGAGCGCAAGACGGTCTACATCGGGGCCGTAATCGCGGTAGTAATCGTTGTTGCCCAGTACGGCCCGCACGGGGGCGATGGTGCATAGGTGCTCGTAGTCCATCTCTGACGTGAGGTCACCGGCGTGGATGATCAGGTCTGCACCCTCAAGCTCATCCAGGAGCGCAGGCGAAAGATAGCCGTGGGTGTCCGAGATGATGTCGATACGCTTGGCGCTTGCACTGTTCATGGAATCCCTTCCGCAAAAAAAACGATTCGGCAGATGCATAAAAAGGCCCCACGGCTCCGCAGACGACGGGTCCACAGGGCTGCGGGGCCAGTGTGCTAGAGACTCAGGGCCTTCTTGAGCGGCACGACGCGGCGGCGCGAAACCGGCACGCGTTCGTCGACGCCCGTAATGCCCAGCTGGATGGCACCCGAGGGCACCGTCTCAACGTCCGTGACGCACGCCAAGTTGACGATATAGCGGCGGTGAACACGGAAGAAGCCAAAGTCGCAGAGCTTGGCCTCAAACTGCGCCAGCGAGGTCGTCGACAAAAAGCGATCATCGACGGTATAGATGCAGGAGTAATCGTCCTTGGCCATGATAAAGCGAATGTCGTCCACGGGAATGAGCACCTTGCGGCCGCCCTTTTCCACCGGGATACGCTCGATGGTCACCTTGCTGTCCGTAACCGGCTTGGCGCGTTGCATGACCTTCTCGATCGCGCGATCCAAGCGAGCTTCCTCGACAGGCTTCATCAGATAGTCGACGGCATCCACATCAAACGCCTCGACCGCGTGATCGCTATACGCAGTCACAAACACGATCGCCGGCGGATTTTTGAGCTTATGCAGCGCCTCGGCAAGTTGCAGACCCGAAGCGCCAGGCATCGAAATATCGAGGAACACGACATCGACGCGACTCTCCATAAGCATCTCGATGGCGGAGCGGACGCTCGACGCCTCCGTGATCGTGCCGATCTTGCCCGTTTGCTCGAGCAGGAAGCGAAGCTCCGAGCGAGCCGGCGCCTCATCATCCACAATCATCGCACGCAGCATAGGGATAAAACCTTTCGTCAACTAACTACGCCGGGCATCCGTCGCATGACGTTGAACCCGTAGCCTTTTATTTTACTCTTGAATGTCAAAGATGCTCTCTGACAAATCAAGATGAAGGAGCACTTTGGTGCCCTTGCCCGGCGCCGATTCGACACGCGTATAGGAGTGCGGCCCATAAAAGCGATGGATGCGCTCTGAAATATTGTGCATGGCCACACCGGCGCCGCCACCCTGGGGAGAGCTGGCGTCGGGACGGGCAGAGCGCTCGTCAAACAGTCTGGCGGCGGTACCCTCATCCATGCCCACGCCATTATCGGCCACGGCAATCAAGATTGCATCCTCGCCGTCTTGGTGAACGGTCACGTCGATCCTCAGGGCGTCGTCATCGCCCATACCATGACGTACGGCGTTCTCGACAATCGGCTGGATCACGAACGCCGGCACCAGCGTATCTTCCACGTCCTCGGACACATCGAACGTCGCAAGCACGCGGTCCTCGCCAAAGCGGGCCTTCTCAAAGGTAAGGTAGCGCTTGGTCTGTGCGACCTCGCGCGAGACCGGAATAAGCGATCCCGAGTTGTCGAGTGTGGCACGATAGAACGATGAGAACTCACGAAGCAGTTCGCGGGCCCGCAGCGGGTCGGTGCGCGTAAACGATGCAATGGTGTTCAGCGTGTTGAACAGGAAGTGCGGGTTAATCTGCGCCTGCAGCGCACGCACCTCGGCGCGCGCTGTGAGTTCCTTTTGCACCTCGAGCTCGTGGATGGCGAGCTGCGTGGACAAGATCTCGGCAAAGCCCGAGGCAAGCGCGTACTGGGTACGGTCGACGGCGCGCGGGGTCTTGTAGTAGAACTTGAGCGTGCCGACGGTACGATCGCCCACCTTGATGGGGGCGATAATGCCGGCGGGAACTTGGTTGTGCGAGCCGTCCGAGCCCACGACATCCACCATACGGTTGAACGACTGCACGATGCCATGTTCGATAACGTAGCGTGTGGCAAGCGTGTGGATGGGAGAATCTGGCAGTAGTTTTTCCTCAAACTCTCCCGCGCAGGCAAGCACGTTGCCCTCGTCGGTGATGGCCACCGTCATGGCGCGCGTCTCGGGCAAAATGCGCCGGCACACCAAACGCGCCGACTCCTGCGTCAGACCGCCCTTAATGTCCTCGAGCATGGCCGAGGCCACCGAGAGCGTCTCCTCGGTGTACTGGGAGCGCACCGAATCGGGATTGAGCGTCAAAAAGATAAAGATGCACAGAAAGATGCACAGCAGCGCGCAGGCAATCACCGTGGCGATCGGCTCGATACCGGTCACCAAGGCAAAAATAAAGTACACCAGCACGCAAATGGCGCAGGCAACGGCAATGATGCGAAAGATTGATATTGAACTATCGCGCTGGGCGCGGCGGTCGATCATTCGGCCCCCTCCAGGATACTGATCAGTTGTGCGTCACGCCAAAGCCCGTCCATGATCTTGGGCCAAAAGCTCTGGAAACGCAGGTAGCTTGCAGCGTTTTGGCGCGCATAGGCCTTTGCCTCGCCGATACCATGGCGCCAAATGCGCAGGTAGCCCTCATGCTCGCGGGTAAACACACTGCGGACCATAGCGGTCTTGCGCACGCGGTCGTCGAGCTCGCGCGAAATCCACGGGCCCGGGTAGGGCATGAGTGATGCCGCCGTAACGGGAATGAGCTCCTTTTGATGCGCGGCGAATGTCAACTTGGCCCGTTCGTAGTACCAACGGTATACATCCTGCATAAAGCGCGGTGAGCGCTTTTCGGACTCCGGAGGCAGATGGCGCACGGTCCACTCGTTATCGAACCACACGTCGTAGCCAAACATGCGCATGTTAAAGAGGTAATCCAAGTCCTCGCCGCGGGTGATAAACGGGTCAAAGGCCACGCGCGTAAAAGCGCGGGCGTGCAGGGCCATCAGGCCGCCGCACACGTAGTTGGAGCGCGAGATGCGGGTGCCCGAGAGCGCCTTTTTCATCCAACGGTTGAACTCGATGCGCTTGGTCCACCAACGATGGCAGATGCCCGCCTTGTCCGTGGGAGCCAGCGGCGAGCCGTCGCGATCGTAGAAATAACCGCTCTTGACCAAGATCGGCAAGCCCTGACGCGTCTGCTGCCCCAACGCATAGGTCGCGCGCTTCATAAAGTCGGCGTCGATGACAGTCTCATCGTCATCCAAAAAGATAACCGCGTCATGCCCCAGCACAGCGGCACAGGCTAGCCCCATGTTGCGGATGGCACCGTAGCCTCGCAGGCTCACGCACTCGCCCGAACCCTTGGGCGCGATCTGAGCAACCCGGTCTGCGATGCGCGAGGCCTGGGTGTTGGTGACAACGGTGACCTTGAGCGTGGGATGCGCGTCGACAATCTCGTGCACGCGCAGCGACACATCGGCTGTGGCAGAAACGGGACAGACCACCAAAAGGATGATGCGCGGGATGTCACGTACCTGCTCAAGCGAGGCCAGGCAGCGGTCGAGTTCGGGACTGTCGGCGTTGAGTCGGGTCGAATGGTCATAGGTGCCAGGGGCGTTTGCGCAAGCGTCATCGCCCGCCCAATACGTTGGAATCACGACTGTGGCGTTCATGCCTTACCCTCCCTGCAACACAAAAACGGGACGCCGCCAAACACAGGCGACGCCCCGCGACCTAGCTGATTCCATCATACCCACTTGGGCAAATCATTGCTCGCAAGTCGCAATGTTTATTGCGGATAACCCCAAAAGAGTACCGTGGACAGGCACAATAGCCGCTCGCTCCTATGCGGCATGCTCTGCCGCCCGAGTCATGCGGGACAGGCGGACCAGCAGCATAAAGCCAACGACCAGCAGCACACCAATGGAAAGGACGCCCAGCGACGGGTTGCCGGTCAGCGAGGTGACGACCGACACCAGGAAGGTGCCCATAACGCTTGCATAACGACCAAAGATGTCAAAGAAGCCGTAGTACTCGTTGGACTTTTCCTTGGGGATAATGCGGCCAAAGTAGCTACGGCTGAGCGCCTGCACGCCGCCCTGGAACAGGCCGACCAAAATGGCAAGCACCCAAAACTCAAAGGCAGTCTTAAGGAAGAACGCGGCAAAGAGCACGATGCCCATATAGGCGGCGACGGCCACCAAGATCATATTGAGTGTGCCCACGCGACCGGCGAGCTTGCCGTAGATGATGGCGGACGGGAAGGCCACAAACTGCGTAACGAGCAGCGCCAGCACCAGCTGCGTCGAATCGATGCCCAAAGCCGAGCCGTAGCTGGTAGCCATGGAAATGACCGTGTGAACGCCATCGATATAGAAGAAGAACGCGATCATGTAGACCAGCACGGTCTTGTTATGGGCGATCTCGCGCATGGTGTGTCCGACCTCGGAGAACACGCCGCCCACGATGTGGCCGATGGTGTCTTCGGGCTTGCGCTCGCGACCGTACTTTTGCCTATAGGTACGAATGAGCGGCAGGGTGAAGATGAGCCACCAGGCACCAGTGATGACAAACGACAGACGCGTTGCCAGCATGGTGGGGACACCAAGAGCGGGACCACCCATGATAAGCGCCAGGCAGATGATGAACGGCACGGTGGAGCCGATGTAGCCCCAGGCATAGCCCGAGCTGGACACGGCGTCCATGCGCTCGTCGGTGGTAATGTCGGGCAGCATGGCGTCGTAGAACGTCATAGAAGAGTTAAGGCCGATGGTGCACAGCACGTACACGGTCAAAAATGCCATGGCGGACATTGGGATAGCCTGCGCCAGGCAAAGAACCAGGCCCGTGAGGAAGAAGCCCAAGAAGAACTTAATCTTGTTGCCGGCGTAATCGGCAAGCGCGCCCAGAATGGGCATGAGCATGGCAATGACCAACGAGGCAATCGTCTGCGCGTTGCCCCAAGCGACCACCAGGTCTGCCGAGGAAGCACCGGTATTGATGGCGTTAAAGTAGATGGGCACCACCGAGGTATTGAGCAGCACGAGGGCCGAGTTTCCCACATCGTACATGACCCAGTTACGCTCGAGCTTGGTGTATTTCATGGACAGGGACCCTTCGTATTCGCCCGATATGCAGTTAATTCATCGTACCCCAATTGTCCAGAAGCACCGGTAAGGATTCGGCAAAGGGGCACGCATGGGCCCTATTCCTCGCGGTCGAACTCCTCATCGACATTGAGCACGCGACCGCTGTAATTGACGTGGTTGGTCACGGCTTCCATATCGCCGGTCTCGATAAAACGCGCGACCGTGCACTCGTAATCGACCAGCGCGCGATCAAAGACCTCGGGGAAACTCTCGTTCGAGACCTCGCCGGTAAAGGGATTCTTCCATGTCAGATGGCCCAGGTTACCGGTGCGCTCGGGCGGCTCCGTCGTCACGCGATGGGCAAGGCCGTCGAGCAGCGAGTAGTCGTGCACCAAGCCCTCAACCAGCGAGATCGCGCGCGTCTTTGCGGAGCCGGCCGGCTCAATCGCGCGGTAAAGTCGCTGCATATTGGCAACGGCAGCACCGTACTCCCCCGCCGGAATGTCAATGCCGTACACGCGTCCGGCAACATAGCTCATCAGCACGCCGGCCACGCGATTGATGCGATCGGTGGTGACAATCTCGCCCGCCGGCGGGTAATCGTCGACCGTAGCGCCATCGCGTTTAAGCTGCAGCATCAGCACATCCAGGTCACTCTCGATCACGGCATGGACCTGACTGCTCGAATTCTCAAGCTCTGAATCGGACTCCACGATGCCAAACTGCTGCTCATAGACAAAAGGATGGGCGTTGCGGTCGAGCACGTAATGAGACAGCAGGCCCAGCGCAAAGGCACGACCCAAGCTGGCGTCGCGCGGCAGCAGATGCGACACGCCGTCACGCAGGCACGCGAACTGGCGAGACATGCGCGACCGATGCATGACCTGCGCCAGCAGCGTGCAGTCGGAAACACGCGGTGTCAGAATGTGAAAGAAAAACGGGTCGGGGCCTTGGTTGCCCAAGATAAAGGCAATGCGCTCTTCATCGGACGTGATGACGCCCTGCGGAAGACGGTCAATGCTTTCCTCGCCAAACAGATGATGGGTGATAAGCGCGGGCATAATGATCCTTTCGATTTCATTCGATGCCACCCATTATGCCCACCGCGCGCCCATGCCAAACCTGCGATGGTAAACGACGACACGCAAGCCTCTTACGCAAGCCCCAGGTGCGACTTGACCTCGGCGGCACGACGACGGGACACCGGTACCGTCGAGTTCACGCGGTCGAGCCTGAGCTCCATCAACCCCGTGGAGCCAATCTCAACATTGTGCACGTCTTCCAAATTGACCAGGTAGCTGCGATGAACGCGAATAAAGCCCTCGGAGTCCAAGCGACGCTCGAGCGAAGAGATCGACTCATTGATCAGGTACGTTCCCTCGGCGCAGATGGCGTTGCAAAAATCGGCGCGCGCCTCAAAGTAGCAGACGTCTGCGGCGGGAATGAACACCTTTTTGCCCCCGCGGTCCACCGTCAGACGCAAAGGCTGGCGCGGAGCGTGGATAACACGACGGACGCCCAAGGCTGCCTCGATCTTGTCGAGTGCCTTTGACAGGCGTGCGTCCTCGACCGGCTTGACGACATAATCGACGGCATCGAGGTTATAGGCATCAGCCGCATACTCGGCAAACGCCGTCACAAACACAACCACCGGCGGCGTCTTTAGGTTCTGCAGCGTCTCGGCAAGCTCAATTCCCGAGCGACCGGGCATGGTAATGTCTAAAAACAGCACGTCGGGCTTGTTCGACAGAATCGACTCCACGGCTTCGGTGACATTGCCCGCCTCGGCAATCTGGCCCACACGCGTATCCTTTTCCAACAGATAGCGTAGCTCGGCCCTAATGGGAGGTTCGTCATCAACCACCAAGATGTTCCAGCCTTCGGACATATGTGCTTCCCCTCTTTTTCTCTCAATCCAACCGCGTGCTACGCCGTCAACGGCGCGGGCTCATGCGGCTCGCCGTTCAGCTCGACGATGACCTGCGTTCCCACGCCCTCCTGGGACTTCACGCGCATGCCGGAATCTTCTCCGTAAAAGAAATGGATGCGCTGAAGCATGTTGAAGAGCGCCAGGCCGCAACCTCGCTTGACGGAGCCGTCGGCGGTAATGCTCTCGGGCTCCTCCAGGCGATGCTGCTCAAACAGATGCGCGCAGACCTCTTCGCTCATACCGATGCCGTCGTCCTCGACGATGATCTCCAAACCGTCATCGGTCTCGAAAGCCCTAACATGAATAGAAAGCGGCTCGGTCTCGCGCTGCGCGTGCTTGATGCAGTTTTCGAGCAACGGCTGCAAGATAAACGGCGGCACCATGCAATCGCGCACCTCAAAGTCGATATCGACCGAGACGCGCAGACGGCCGTCGCCATAACGAGCCTGCATAAGATTGATATAGCGAGTGCCCTGTTCCACCTCGTGCTCGAGCGTTGTGAGGGTATCGGAATCAGAAAGCGTCTGACGGTAGTAGTTGGAGAAGTCGATCAGCAGCGATCGCGCCTTGTCGGGCTCGGTTCGAACGAGCGGCACGATCGTGCTAATGGTATTGAATAGAAAATGAGGATCGACCTGCGATTGCAAGGCGCGCAGCTCCACGCGGGCCGTAAGCTCGTCCTGGCGCTCGAGCTCAAAGCTCGCAAGCTGCGTGGAAATGAGGTCGGCAAAGCCCGAGGCAAGCGCCGTCTGGCGCATATCGATGCTGCTCAGACGGGGATAATACAGCTCGAGCGTGCCCACGCAATGCCCGCGCACGGTAAGCGGCGCGACAATACCGGCGCGCAGACGGGGAAAATAACCGCCCGTCTCATTGGAGGTGTCACGCGAAAACACGCTTTGCTCACCGCTGTTGATCACATTGAGCGTGGTCCGCAGCACCACCGGGGTGCCGGCGGGACACTTTGTCGAATCCTCGCCCCAACTTGCCAACACCTGCTTGCCGTCGGTGAAGCAGATGGCCGAGGCGATAGTTTCGGACAGAATGATTTTGGAGGCGCCCAGGGCAGCTTCGGGCGTAAGGCCACGCGACGTGTAGGCGAATATTTTTGATGCGATGGCGAGTGTACGGTCGGTTGCGCTCGATGTGAGGTCGTCGGGGACCACAAAGACATACGAGAAAAAGAAGCACAGCATGACCAGGCCGGCAATAACGACAACGCCCGGAACGGGATTGGGATTATCGGTTAAATCCCAGATAAGCAACAGGATAAGCGCCGGAACGACAACACCGAGCAGGATGGCCTGGACCACATGCTGGGCCGTACGAAAGACCTTGGTAGAGTTGTAGCTCTTGCCCAGAATCAGCCTGTTTAAATCCACCGTCATCCCCTTTTATCTACCGCACCCATAGCAATAAAGAGGGCCGCAAGCGACCCTCTCCATTGCATTATGCAATCAAAAACTGTGTTTTACATCCAGTCATCGACAAACGGTATCTTAGGCGCTGTATTTGTTTGCCTCGCCAAAGGTGCCAGCCTCGACGATCCAGCCGTCCTTCATGATGACGTCCATGTTGTCGGTGTTGAGCACGTGGATGTCGGCGGCGACGTCACCGTTGACGACCAGCAGGTCGGCGCACTTGCCGGCCTCGATGGAACCGGTCTCGTCCTCGATGTGGCACATCTTGGCACCGTTGAGGGTGGCGCAGGTGATGGTCTCGACCGGGGTGAAGCCGATCTTGTCGACAAACTCGTACATCTCCTCGATGGAGCAGGTGCCGTACGGGGTGACGAAGGAGAAGGAGTCGGAGCCAATCGTCATGACGACGCCGCGCTTCTTGGCCTCGCGCAGGCAGTCGTAGTTGCGCTGCAGCTCCTTCTCGACCAGGGTGCCCTCGTACTTGTCGTGCAGCTCGGGGACGTAGACGGGCGGATAGGTGGCGTACCAGGTGGGCAGGAAGGCGATCGTCGGCGTGAAGAAGGTGCCCTGCTCGGCCATGAGGTCCATGGTGCGCTCATCGATATCGAAACCGTGGATCAGCTGCTCGCAGCCAAAGCGGACGGAATCGTAGGCAGCGGCGTGGTTGTTGTAGCAGTGGCTCCACACGGGGATGCCGACCAACTTGGCCTCTTCGATCACGGCCTGGATCTCCTCGGAGCAGTAGTGCTGGTCGCGACCGGAGTCCCAGCGCCAGATGCCGCCACCGGTAGCCCAGATCTTGATGGCATCGGGGTTCTCGCGCAGGCGACGACGGACGGCCTTACGCAGATCCCAAGGACCGTCGACCTGATCGCCCCAGGGGTGCGATTCCTTGTTGAGCTCCTGGCTGCAGTGGTGGGAGTCACCGTGACCGGCAACACGGCAGAAGCCGAGTCCGGTGGCCAGAACGCGCGGGCCCTTAAAGACGCCCTTGTCGATGCAGTCACGGATCTGGATACCAAAGCGGCCGATCTCGCAGACGGTGGTGAGGCCGTGGGTGAGGCAGTCGTAGGCCTGCTTGACGGCGACGGCCTGCTTCTCGAGGAGCGGCTGCATAACCCAATCGGTGTCATCGTCGGTCAGGTTGCCCGAGAAGTGCAGGTGGGTGTCGATCAGGCCGGGAAGGACGGTCTTGCCGGCGGCGTCGATAACCTCAACGCCCTCGGGAAGGTCCTGCATAGCACCGGCATACTCGATCTTGCCGTTGTCGTCGACGAGAACGAGGGAGTTCTCGACCGGCTCGGCACCGGTACCGTCGATGAGCTTGCCGCCAACGATTGCGTACTTAGTGGACATGGTTCCTCCTTATGGATCCATATAGTGGGCGAGGCCGTGTTGGGTTAAGGCCTCACAAAGCTACCCAAGTGGTGCCGGGTTCGGTGCGCGGGAGAGAGGATTCCGCGCACCCGATCCGCCCCGGCTAGGCGTTACTTTTTGCGGGAATTGGTGAAAGCCATGAGGGCCAGGCCAATAGCCAACCAGCCGATCACGATGCTCCACTCCACCATGTTGAGGGAGGCGGGAGAGAACGGGATCACGAGCAGGCCAATGATGGTGCCGCAGGCAACGATAGCGAGGCTGATGCCAAACTTGCCGCCGGGCACCTCGTAGGGACGAGGCAGGTCGGGCTCGGTGAAGCGCATGCGCAGGCAAGCGAGGGCGACCATGCCGCAGGAGAAGATGAAGGCGAGAGCCGACACGTTGGTCAGAGGGATGAGCATGTTCTTGCCCAGGAACGGACCGACGACGGTGATGACGCCCAGAACGACGCAGGCGAGCTTGGGAGCGCCGGACTTGGGATCGACCTCGGCGAACTTCTCGGGCAGCTGGCCCTTTCGGCCCATGGCGAGCATGATGCGGCTCGTGGCGCCGTAGAAGGAGTTCATCGGGCCCATGGGTCCAAGCGTGGCGATGACGAGCATGGCCAGGTACAGGAGCATGTTGATGCCCTTGAGGCAGGCAAGCGCGGGAACCGGGCTCTTAACGAACTCATGCCAGTCGAGGATGGTGCCGAACGAGTAGATGCAGACCATGTAGAAGCCGCCTGCGGCCAGCAGGGCCAGGGAGATGATCTTGCCGAACTTGTTCCAGTTGAGGCCCTCGGCCGCTTCCTCAGCCTGCTGAGGAATGGTGTCGAAACCGGCGTAGAAGAACGGGGTCAGAACCAGGACCGACACGATGCCGGCGAACAGGCTGGTGCCCTCGGTAGCGGGCTTGCCGCCACCAGCGCCGGTGACCTGGGAGAACACGGGCATGGCGTGTTCCGGCGAACCGGTGAACAGCGAGACGCCCATGGCGAGCAGCATGCCGCAGAGCAGGGCCTTGGTCAGGAAGGCCTGGAGCTTGGCGGCCGAGCTGGCACCGCGGAAGTTGAGGAAGATGACGTAGACTGCAAAGCCGAGCGCGATCAGCGTCGGGAACAGGTAAACGTCGGCGCCCAGGATGGTATAGAGCTTGACGGCACGCAGCCACTCAAGACCGGGCAGGCTGCCGAACATCTCGGACACGAGGGTCGAGATGGCGATGGCCTCCCACGGGCACAGGATGCCGTTGCCCAGGGCCAGGAGCAAACCGGTGATATAGCTCAGCGTACGGCCAAAGCTACGATCGACATACTCGACGATGCCGCCCGAGATGGGGATAGCAGCCGTGAGCTCACCGAAAACAGCTCCGACGGGCACGAGAAAGATTGCACCCAAGAGGAATGCGATCATAGCGGGAACGGGACCGCCGCCCACGACCATCCAGTCGCCGACCTGCAGAACCCAGCCAGTTCCGATGATGGCACCGAAACCGATGGTGAAGAAGTTCCAGAGCGAAAGCGTTTTCTTCATGCCGCCGTTACCTTCGACTGCAACTTCTGCGTTCTTGTCCGCCATTGTTCCCCTCCTTTCCTTATTGACGCCTCTTTGGCGTCACCCCTTGCGCGGTCTGTTTTGCCGCGCGCTTTTATTTCGTGGCTTTACAATACGGCCTTGGCACAGCAGCGCCGCTTGTGGCTCGACCGAAGGCAGAACTGCAAAACGAGCGGCGCCGTTTTTGGGACGAACGGCACGGTTTGCCGCTCATTGTTGTCGCCCGTCCGACGGGCGTACGCTCATCGGACACATAGAGAGATGTTTTTGAGGCCGTGTGTTTTGCGCCTTTCGTACCGTTTACCGAGCTTTTGACGCGCGGACCCATTTGTTGCACATCTTTTTTGTAGGATAGACAGGTTATACATGAGACAAGGCGGTACGAATGGCATACGGATACAACGACGGTGATCAACGGCGACAAAGCGTTCGCCTTGCTTGCCGCACCACGCCGACGCCCAGAAGTGCCACGAGCAGCAATCCGCAACGCCCTCAAGAGCAACCCAGGCCTTCGTCTCGGCAGCAGACAAGCAGAACACGGCAGAGTGGCCGTCCGAGCACGGGCACAAGCGCGCAGCAAGATAGCCGCTTGGGCGCGCGCACTCGACGGCGCCAAGCCGAGGTTCCGCAACTGCGCCGCAACGGCGCACGTCAGCCCGGCATCCATATCAACCGCTTCTTTTCGCATCCCCAAGGCGGACGCGACGGCAAGCCCTACCGCTCGACATCGCACGTGAATGCCCCCGCCCTGCCGGCTCGTCGGCTTTGCCTCGCACTGTGCTCTATCCTCATCTGTCTGGTCTTTGTGCTTATGAGCTCCTGTATGTCCCACGGCTCGGCCGGTCTCGAGCCCACCGCCGAGGACAAGCTGCTCAAGGCCCCCGTCGCGCCCGGTTATTCTTTCGCCTTTTCGACCCCGCGCTCGCAATGGCAAGCCGGCACGATGCCCCATATCTATCAGATCGACCCTGCATGGTCGGAGCTGCCTTACGCCGGCGGTACCATCCGCCAAAATGCTTGCGGGCCTACGTGCCTCACCATGGTCTATATCTTTAAGACGGGACGCACCGATATGACTCCCGTCGATATGTGCGCGCTTTCCGAGGCAGGCAATTACGCCCCCACCGGTGCAACCGAATGGTCGTTTATGACGAACGGCGCGTGGCAGTTGGGACTTAACGGAACGGAGCTCCATAACGATCGCGACTCGATGACTCGGGCGCTGCGTTCGGGAGCGCCCGTCATCGCCGCCGTTCGGCCGGGCACCTTTACCAACGTGGGCCACTACATTGTGCTTTACGGTATTGACGACGCCGATCAGATTGAAGTCTTCGATCCCAACTCGGCCAGCCGCAGCGCCCGCCGCTGGGGCGTCGTAGAGGTCCTTAACGAAGTCGAAGCCATGTGGGCCTACTACTAGTCATTGGGGACAGACTTAAATGAGTGGTCTCTGGATGCCCGGAACTGCTGGCACGGAAAGCGCACCCCGCTTTGAAGTTCGATAGCGGGATGCGCTTTCCGTTAGCGGCCTGTTTGGGAAACTGGGGGCCATTTTTCGGGCAAATTCCGGGATGTATTTTCCGGTTGAGGGCCCCGGGGAAACTGTGCCCCATTTTGGACACTCATTGTGGGATGCACTTTCCGCAGTTGATTGGTGCTACTCATTTAAGTCTGTCCCCAATGACTACCGATAGCAAAAGCCCCGCAGCCGGAGCGGACTGCGGGGCTCATGAAGAGAGGCTAGTTTGTGGGCGTCTTGCCTGGCGCCCACGGGAGAGGCAACAGAGTAGAGGCTACTCGTGGATGCGGGTACCGGAGAGACCGGCCATGGTCTCGGCGGCCTTGTCCAGGGCGCCGATGATGCAGGTGCGGCCCTTGCGGGAGCGGGCAAACTTGATGGCGGCACGGACCTTGGGCTCCATGGAACCCTTGCCGAACTGGCCCTCGTCGGCCAGGCGCTCGGCCTCGTCGGCGGTGATGTCCTCGAGCTCCTCCTGGTTGGGCTTGCCAAAGTTGATGGCGACATGCTCAACGGCGGTCAGCAGGAACAGAACGTCGGCGTCGCAGTCCTCGGCCAGCAGCTCGCCGCCCAGGTCCTTGTCGATGACGGCGGGAACGCCCTTGTAGCAGCCCTTGTTCTCGTAGTCGCGGACGACGGGGATGCCGCCGCCACCGCAGGCGATGACGATGAACTCGTTGTCGAGCAGGTTGAGGATGGAGTCAGCCTCGACGATCTTCTTGGGATCAGGGGAAGCGACAACGCGACGCCAGCCGCGGCCGGAATCCTCGACGAAGACCTTGGAGGGATCCTCGGCCATGAACTCCTTGGCCTGCTCCTCGGTGTAGAAGGGGCCGATCGGCTTAGTCGGGTTCTTGAACGCGGGATCGTCGGGATCGCACTCGATCTGGGTGACGACGGTGGCGGCGTGCCAACGCTTATAGCGCTTGTGCATCTCGCGGCCAATGCCCTGCTGCAGGTGATAACCAATGTAGCCCTGGGACATGGCGCCGCACTCGGGCAGCGGCATCTCGGGGGTACCGATGGCATCGTGGGCGGCGGCGAAGGCGTTCTGGATCATGCCGACCTGCGGGCCGTTGCCGTGGGTGATGATGATCTCGTTGCCCTGCTCGATGAGGCCGAGGAGAGCGTGGGCGGTGTTGCTCACGGCCTCGATCTGCTCGACGGGGTTGTTGCCGAGGGCGTTGCCGCCGAGGGCGACGACAATACGATCGGGCTTGCCAAGAGGCTTAGACATTGCTGGAATCCTTTCTGTAAAAGGCCTACAACCCATTAATAACCCGCGTCCGTGCGATACGCGAGTTTATTAAGGTTTATATTCTCTTTATCGCTCATTTTATTCATTTTGAAAACAGTTGAACGGTGAACGGTCGTTTTTACCCGCTCAGCGTAAGGAATCCCAGCTCACGCATGTTTACGTCATCTACGTGCGACTTTATTTAATTAGAGCAGAGATTAGGCTGGATTATGCAAACTATATCTTTGCTAAACACATAACGGACACTGCAATTATTTACTCGCACTATACGAGATTCTATGCACTTGCAAGACAAGTATGCACCCCTGCAATAACACGGGGCTTTTCATCCAACAAAAGGGATAGCCAATCGCGCTTCACTTTGCGGCAAGCGACTGTGAGTTTGCAGTATAGAACTTTACCGTCGGGTATTGCATGAACGCCGTCGACGCCCTCTCGCTCCTGCGCGCCCAGGCAATCGAGAACATCAGCGGCGTCCCCAGTCTTTTTGCATGGCACCGCGCCGGCTCGATGGCTCTGGGACCTAAGCGAATCTTTGCTATCTGCCAATTTTTGTACGATTTGGGTCAAATCTATTTGCCAATTTTTGTATGATTAGGGGCAAATCTATTTGCCAATTTTTGTCATTGAGGGGTTTTATGCTACGCCGTAAGGTCACTGACAGGCTTTTGAGCTGGAAGAACAACTCCAATAAAGCATTGCTTGTTACCGGTGCGCGTCAAATTGGCAAGAGCTATGCGATTCGCGCGTTTGGTAAAGACAACTACGCGTCGTATTTTGAGGCCAATTTGCTGCTCGATGCCGAGGCAAGAGATGTGCTCATTGGCGCTAAGAACGCCGTTGACTTTATCAACCGCGTTGCCCTTCTTGCGGATGCACCGCTTGTTGAGGGAGATACGCTTATCTTTGTCGATGAAATACAGGAGTATCCGCAGATCGTCACGCTCATGAAGGCGTTGGTCGAGGACGGGCGCTTTAGCTATGTCTTCTCGGGGTCTATGCTTGGGACTGAGTTTAAGGGGATCTCTTCTTTCCCGGTGGGGTATGTCGAGCACATTGTTATGCGGCCAATGGATTTTGAAGAGTTTTGTTGGGCAAACAGCATCAGCGAGAATGTGCTTGCAGACATCCGCAGCTGCCTTGTCGAGAGGCGTCCCGTCGAAAACTATATTCATGAGGCGATGCTCAAAAACTTTAGAGCTTATATCGTTTGCGGCGGCATGCCGGAGGTCGTACAGAACTATATCGATTCGGGTTATTCACTCGTGAGGACGCGTGAGCTTCAAATTCAGCTGGTCGATCAGTACAAAAGTGATATCTCTAAATATGCATCGACTCGAGCGTTTAACGTTCGCGCGATTTTCGAACAAATTCCCGTTCAGCTTGAGGCGGAGTCCCATCGCTTTGTTGTTTCATCCCTGGGCGAGGGAGCTCGCCTTCAAAAATACGAGCAGGATTTCCTATGGCTGGTGAACGCGGGCGTCGGTTTGATGGTCGCCCAGGTGACGGAGGCCCGGAGTCCTCTTAAGAGGACAGAGAAGGCGACCGCCTTTAAGCTATACGAGTCTGATACAGGCATGCTCGCATCACGGTATCCCGGCAGCACGGCACGCGCCGTCTACCTTGATATGAAAACCCCCAACCTCGGCGGTCTCTATGAGAACGTGGTCGCGCAGGAGCTTGTCGCCCTTGGAACTGATGCATGGTACTACCAGACACGCGAGGTCGGCGAAGTTGACTTTGTGATCGAAGGCACCCGCGGGCATGTTGTCCCAATCGAGGTCAAATCGGGCAAGAAAGTTCGAGCACATGCAGCCCTCGACCGTTTGATGAGTGTGGGCGAGTACAAAATTCCCGAGGCCGTTGTGCTGAGCCACGAAAACCTTTGCAAAGAGGGCAAGATCCTTTACGTTCCAATCTATATGACATTCTGTCTCGATGAGTTTATGGAAAAGGACGACCCCAACAACGATTTCTCGTTTGCACCCATATCTCTCTAGGTCATCTGAGTCCGCAAGCCAGCCCCCACGCCCAAAGTACTGCGCCTTTCGCGCCAAAGGCGCGAAACAGCAAGGGGATAGAAGGCAGCGACAACCAACTCCCCCACTATGCCCAAAGTGCTGCGATGTTTCGCGCAAAGCGCGAAACAGCACTGGGGCAGCAGAAGGCCACAATCAGCTAGCCCTCCATGCCCAAAGTGGCGCGTGGTTTCGCGGCCACGCCGCGAAACAGCGACCGGGACAAGGCACCCCCACAGCCACGTCCTTCATTCAGCCCCACAATCCGAGGACGTAGTCGTAGCAGGATCTGAGGGCTAACCTTCGCGGACACTCCGCAGGACGAAAGAACCCCCGCCGCACGTAGTGCGCAGCGGGGGTTCCTTCATGTCCGAGGACGTCCGCGAAGGTTAGCCCTCAGATCCTGCGGTGGGAGACCTAGGCCTCGTTGTACACCGTCTTGAGCTTCAACAGGTGAGCGTAGCGGTCCATAGCGGCCTGCTCGTTCTCCTTGAAGAGCTCCTCGGCGCGCTCGGGGAAGGAACGCGTCAGCGAAGCGTAACGGGCCTCGTTCATCAGGAACTCCTGATAACCGCCCGCGGGCTCCTTGGAATCGAGTGAGAACTTCTTGCCGGCAGCAGCCTCGGGGTTGAAGCGGAAGAGGTTCCAGTAACCGCACTCGACAGCCTTCTTCATCTCGGCCTGGCAGTTCTGCATGCCGCCCTTCTTGATGGAGTGCATCTCGCAGGGGCTGTAGCCGATGATGAGGGACGGGCCGTCGTAGGCCTCGGCCTCGTGGATGGCCTTGAGGGTCTGAGCCGGGTTGGCACCCATGGCAACCTGTGCCACGTAGACGTAGCCGTAGCTCATGGCAATCTCGGCCAGAGACTTCTTCTTGGTCACCTTACCGGCGGCGGCGAACTGAGCGACCTGGCCCAAGTTCGAGGCCTTGGAGGCCTGACCACCGGTGTTGGAGTAAACCTCGGTGTCGAAGACGAAGACGTTGACGTTGTGGCCGGAAGCCAGGACGTGGTCCAGGCCACCGAAGCCGATGTCGTAGGCCCAGCCGTCGCCGCCGAAGATCCAGAAGGACTTCTTGGTGAGGTAAGCCTTGTCGGCGAGGATCGCCTTGGAAGCGTCGCAGCCGCACTTCTCGAGCTCGGCAACGTAGGCAGCGGCAGCGGTCTTGGAGGCCTCGGCGTCGTTGACGGAGTCGATCCAAGCCTGGCCGGCGGCCTTGAGCTCATCGGACGGACCATCGGCAGCGATGATGTCCTGGGTAGCGGCGATCAGCTTGTGCTGAACGGCCTCATAGCCAACGGCCATGCCCAGGCCGTGCTCGGCATTGTCCTCGAACAGGGAGTTGTTCCACGCCGGGCCGTGACCGTCCTTGTCCTTGCAGTAAGGAGCGGTGGCAGCGGGGTTGCCCCAAATGGAGGAGCAGCCGGTGGCGTTGGAAATGAACATGCGGTCGCCGGCGACCTGGGTCACCAGACGTGCATAGGCGGTCTCGGCGCAGCCGGCGCAGGAGCCGGAGAACTCCAGGTAGGGCTGCTTAAACTCGCTGCCCTTGACGTTGGCCGCGATGAGCTCCTTCTTCTCGGAGACGTTCTCGACCATGTAGTCCCAAACGGGCTGCTGGTCCATCTCCTGCTCGGTGGGAACCATCTCGAGGGCGCCCTTGGGGCAAACCTTGACGCAGTTGGTGCAACCCATGCAGTCGAGCGGGGACACGGCCATGGTGAACTTCATGCCCTTGGCCTTGGGGCCCATGGCGTCGAGCGTGCGGGTAGCCTCGGGCGCGGCGGCAGCTTCGTCCTCGGTCATCGCGAACGGACGGATGGTGGCATGCGGGCACACATAGGCGCACTGGTTGCACTGGATGCACTTGGTCTCGTCCCAGTGAGGAACGACCACGGCGACGCCGCGCTTCTCGTATGCGGAGGCGCCCAGCTCAAACTGGCCGTCGGCGCAATCGACAAAGGCGGAAACGGGCAGGCTGTCGCCATCCATGCGATCGATGGGCTCGAGCAGGTTCTTGACCTGCTGGGCGATGGCGGACTTGGTCTCCTCGGAGAGCTCGACGGGAGCGGCGTCCTCGGCGGTAGCCCAGTCGGCCGGAACCTCGAACTTACGGAAAGCGGTAGCGCCGGCATCGATGGCCTTGTGGTTGGCGTCGACGATAGCCTGGCCCTTCTTCATGTAGGACTTGGTAGCCGCGTCCTTCATGTACTGCAGGGCGTCCTCGGCGGGCAGGACCTTGGCCAGCGCGAAGAAGGCGGACTGGAGCACCGTGTTGGTGCGCTTGCCCATGCCGACCTTAGCGGCCAGGTCGATAGCGTCGATCAGGTAGACGTTGACGTTGTTGTTCGCGATGTAGCGCTTGGCCACGGCGGGCATGTGCTCGGCGAACTCCTCGTCGCTCCACTGGCAGTTGACCAGGAAGGTTCCGCCCGGCTTGACGTCGCGGACCATCTTGAAGCCCTTGACGATGTAGCTGGGGTTGTGGCAGGCGACAAAGTCGGCCTTGGTCACGTAGTACGGCGAACGGATCGGGGAATCACCAAAGCGCAGGTGCGAGACGGTGACGCCGCCGGTCTTCTTGGAGTCATACTGGAAGTAGGCCTGGACGTACTTGTCGGTGTGGTCGCCGATGATCTTGATCGAGTTCTTGTTGGCGCCGACGGTACCGTCGCCACCCAGACCCCAGAACTTGCACTCAATGGTGCCGGGGGCTGCGGTGTTGGGCGCATCCTCGGCCTCGGGCAGGCTCAGGTTGGTCACGTCATCGACAATGCCGATGGTGAACTCGCGCTTGGGCTCGTCCTTCTTGAGCTCCTCGAAGACAGCGAACGCGGACGCGGGAGGCGTGTCCTTGCTGCCCAGGCCGTAACGGCCGCCGACGACCTTGATGCCCGTCTTGCCGGCCTCGTAGAGAGCAGAAACGACGTCCTGGTAGAGCGGCTCGCCGATGGAACCCGGCTCCTTGGTGCGGTCCATGACGGCAATCTTCTGGACGGTCTCGGGGAGAACGTCGACAAAGTGCTTGATGGAGAACGGACGGAACAGGCGAACCTTGACCAGGCCGACCTTCTCGCCGTGAGCGTTGAGGTAGTCGATGACTTCCTCGAGCACGTCGCAGAAGGAGCCCATGCACACGACGACGCGGTCGGCATCGGGAGCGCCGTAGTAGTTGAACAGGCCGTAATCGGTGCCGAGCTTCTCGTTGATCTTCTTCATGTAGCCCTCGACGACGGCGGGAAGCTCGTCGTAGACCTTGTTGCAGGCCTCACGGTTCTGGAAGAAGATATCGCCGTTCTCGTGGCTGCCGCGGGTGTGCGGGTGCTCAGGGTTGAGCGCGTGGTCGCGGAAAGCCTGGACGGCGTCCATGTCGCACATCTCGGCCAGATCCTTGTAGTCCCACATGGCGACCTTCTGGATCTCGTGGCTGGTGCGGAAGCCGTCGAAGAAGTTAAGGAACGGGGTCTTACCCTCGATGGCGGCAAGGTGAGCCACCGGCGAGAGGTCCATGACCTCCTGGACGTTGCCCTCGGCGAGCATGGCGAAACCGGTCTGGCGGCAGGCCATGACGTCGGAGTGATCGCCAAAGATGTTCAGGGCGTGGGAAGCGACGCAACGCGCGGAGACGTGGAAGACGCCCGGGAGCTGCTCGCCCGCGATCTTGTACATGTTCGGGATCATCAGGAGCAGACCCTGAGAAGCCGTGTAGGTGGTGGTCAGAGCACCGGCGCCCAGCGAACCGTGAACGGTACCGGCTGCACCTGCCTCGGACTCCATCTCGACGACCTTGACCGGGGTGCCGAAGATATTCTTGCGACCCTGGGCCGCCCACTGGTCGACATGGTCGGCCATCGGGCTGGACGGCGTAATGGGATAGATTCCCGCTACCTCGGTGTACGCATACGAAACATATGCGGCCGCCTCGTTGCCGTCCATAGACTTAAACTTACGCGCCATATACCCCTCTCCTCTCATATAGGTATACAGGCCCCGGCGATCGCCGGGATGTTGGCGTGATGGGATTTTCGCTGTTGCTTCCAATCATCTGGCAGGCAGGCTCAGCAGCAGGTACATGGCGTGGAGAGAAGGCATGCCGAGGCGAGGAGGGCTGCACGCGCTCCACAAGCCCAGCTACCCGTCTTGCACATGACCGAGCGCCGCAAAGGCCGCATGCCGGATGCTCCCGGGCACGCCCCGGCGATGGGAAGCGCCCGCAACGGAAATCCGCATGCGGGTTTATTGTACCCCGCCGTCAAGTGTAATTTCGGCAAATATAGGCGGGCGGTAAAGGTTTACCTTGGGTGACCATCAAGGGCAAAATTGATCCTTCCGTCACCGAGGGACCAAATGGCAGCTGCGGTGAAATAGGAACTGTTTTTGCCGGCCGTAGCCTTAAACAGCCCCTATTTCACCGCAACTTATTTAGGAGATGAGTCAGAGGGCGCCGAGGAGGATGGCGTAGGTTGTGGATTCTCCGAGCTTGAGCTCGTCACCGGGGTTGAGCTGGGCGGAGCGGCCGGGCTCGACCTGGGTGCAGACGTTCGTCGCGTCGTTTACCACCACGGTTCCGTTGGTGGACGACAGGTCCTCAACGTACCAGACATTTTGGTCATCGCACCACACGTGGGCATGGCGAGCCGAAACGTCATCGCCCACATCGGTGATGCCGCCCTCCCCCGTTGCCAGCGCGCCGATCTCGACGCCTTCCTCACTCGGCTGAATCCAGCGCGGGACGCTCACCGCGTAGCCGTTTTGCACGCGCAGCAGTCCCAGCGGATGCGCCGGCGCGACCTCGTGCTCGCCCGACTTGGAACCAAGGCGGGCGTGAGAGCAAACGGCATAGGGAACGAATCTTGCGGATGTACTCCTCGACGTCAGGCAGGTAAGCCCCACGAAGTCACCGGGGAGGCCCAAGCGGCCCGGCACCACTTCCAGATTCTGACCAGGGCGAGTCGTTCGCCGGTGGCTGAAGGCTCGCTCCCACCCAAAAGGGGAGATTCGCGTTGTTCCCCAATCGCTCTCGCATCTTTCATTTTGCTCGAGGTGGGCTATAAAAACTTTCCTGGTGAAAGGCGGCGATTGGTTTCCTTTCTTTCTAGAGGAGCGCGCCTGTAATCTGTTTTCATCCTAAATCAAGTTGAGATCGGACCTTCCAGAGGCAAGTCGACTCAAACTGCGAGGCTCCATGTTGGAATAAAGAGCGCTGTCGAAGTGCCAACAACACAAAGCTTGCCAGTCTCAAATAGAACCTTTTGGGAGTCCGATTGGGCCGCACACCGAATCCCCGCTGGTGGTTTTTTATAGCTGCGTAACAATAAACAAGGTTAGTGCCAGTCCAGCATGAAATTGAGGAACGTATGCATTTTTTCTCAGTAAGTGATCGTCGTTACTGCTTCGATGAGGTCACTCGCAATTGCTTTCAGGTTGACCAAGCATCAGAAGATGCGCTTCGCATATTTGAAGCATCGGGAAGAACGGTCAACTCGAAGTTGCTAACAAAGTCACTTGCTGCGAAAGGCTACGACCAAACGACCATAGCAGAACTTGAAGACGACATTGATGAGTATCAACGATTGTCTGAGCGGACTTTCTTAACAAAAGACACGCCTCGAAAACTTAGATCCATCGAACTCCACGTTTCACATGCATGCAACCTTGGTTGTAGTTACTGTTTTGCCGGTAAAGGAGATTATGGAACGTCTCCTCTGCTGATGACAGACGAGATAGCCTTCAAGGCGGTCGACTACCTCGTCGCAAGTTCATCGGAAAACGAAACGCTTGCAATCGTCTTTTTTGGTGGGGAACCCATGATTAACGAGCCGCTGATATGGAAAACGGTCGACTATTCAAAAAGAATATACCCCAATAGAAACTTTACCTATTCTATTACGACCAACGGAACGCTTTTGAATGACACTGCTGTGAATTCTTTCAAGGAGCACGGGTTTTCTGTTCTGATTAGTCTCGATGGTACAGGATGCAAGCACGATGCATCGCGCCCGTACAAGACGGGAGGCGGCTCTTTCTCCGATATCGACAAAAACGTTCGTCGTTTTTCCGAGTCGTTCCCCTTCGGCGCAAGAGCGACCTTAACAAATAATAACTGTAACCTTGTTGAAGACTATCTTCAGTTTAAAGAGATGGGCTTCAGAAGGATTTACTTCTCGCCCGTGAGCTCATTCGATGAGAATATCAAACTCGACGAACACTCATTAAACAAAATCAGGGCGGGCCTAATAGATTTGGCGGATCAATATCTCAAACAGATTGATCAAGGGGAAAAGCCCTTGTTTAGAACATTGAAAACTGCAGTTGATTTGATTATGAGCAACAGGATCGCCTTTGTCGGATGCGGGGCTGGCAGGCGTTTTATTTCCGTGACTCCCGAAGGGGACGTATACCCCTGTCACAGGTTTGTCGGGATGATGCGATTCAAAATGGGCAACATCGTCACCGGAATTGACGAAACTAGGTATATTGAAAACTGGAGTCAGGGTGTCGAAAAAAGAATTGACTGTACGGACTGTTGGGCTCGGTCTTTCTGTGGTGGGGGCTGTAGCTGGGAGGCTGCAGACGAGCACGGCTACTTGCCCAAGAGTCTACACCCTGCATCATGTGAATATAGAAAAATGTGCTACGAGATGGCTTTTGACCTTATTTCCCGCCACTCATCTTCGCAGGAGAAAAATCAACGAGAAGCTACTGTATCGGAATAAGCGGTTCAGCGCATTGCTGTCACCATTGTGGAGGTGTTCGTTCTTCTGATTACCGTCTGCGAAGCTTATTGCTACGTTCGCCGAAACCATTCTAGAAATATGGTGAACTAGACATCTTGGTTTGTTATACACAATATTGAGGTTTTTCTGCACTCAAAGGGAGGTAGTCGTGAAGCATATTCATCCGATTAATCCAGGAAGTGGCGACGAGGCAGGCGTGAAGCCGATGTCTTTTGACTGCCTCTTGGGCATTACTGACATCTGTACTGTTTATGATAAAGCAGATGGCTGTGGTGCATACGATTACTGCGACTATGACATGGATGGCGGCAGCATCTGCGTTGTAGATCACTGTGGCATTGATCAAACGTAGTCTCTAATTGGATTAAGGTGAGGAGCTGTTATGAAGCATATCCATCCTGTTGGTTCAAATGAACATACTCCCGTTGAGCCTTGTTGTCTTGGAGTTGATATATGCAATTTTTACGACATCGCCGAGTGCCCTGTTGCGGATTGGTGCTATGTCGATAAAGAATCAAGCTGTGTTTTGCCAGCAGATTGGTGCGATCCAGTTGACGAGTAGTTTTTGTGTCTAGGAACTATTTGGTCCAATTCAAAATAAGATGGGGACAAATACCAAAATCTCGTGTCTGGGAGGAGTTATGCCATTATTGCAAGGTCTCGTTGGATTAACCTTTGTACTTGCTTTATATCTGGCACCTTTTTTATTGTTATTCTTCATTATCCGATTCTTTCTTCGGAAAAAATAGGAGTATCACGCAAACATTAGCGTAGCTTTCTTCCAATATGAGCCGAGCATTGGCAAGTGGAATAAGAAGCCCGACCGTTCGTCACATGAAAGTGATCGGACGGGCCTCTCAATTTAACCCGGGCCGCCACCCATAGCGGCTTTCCGGGCGTATTTTCGGTGCAAAGCAATCGTCAGTTTAATCCTATGCGTCGATACCGCATTTCATTTGTTCGGCTCGTATTCTACGGCCTTGTAACCCTCGCACTCTCCGGCAAACGGATTGAACACGAAGGCAGAGATGATGTGTGCGTGGACATCGAGGCTGCTGTAGGCAACATACTGGGGCATGGACCCCCGCTGCGGTGGCATGCGGCCCGGCATATTCATTGCCGTCCAACCCCGTGTAGTTGCAGCAAAGGGTGGAACCTCAATGCTCAGCTCATGTTGTCCGTGGGACACGAGAATTGTAAGTACACTTTGGTGTGATTCTCACGATGATACTGAGCCACCTGGAATAAGATACGTCGCGACAACACTTCGCTTCACCTCTGTCTCGACAAGACAACGTAGACTAAAGTTTCCTTTAGTAAGAGAATGAGAACTATATCTGAAAGCGTTGCGATGGCGTGAAGGCACCGAGTCCGAACCGACTGAATGCTACGTGCATCTGCATCGCTTTTTTGTTATCTCTGTCAGTTGGGTAGCACTACACTTGTCAGCATTTACCCCGGTACATGCTGCCTAAATCCACTACCCCTTCTACCGCGCCGACCATCTCGTCATCGTGAGAGACAATGATGATCAGCTGGCTTTGCTTGTTGCGCTTAACATAGGCCGCAAGCTCGGCGCGGCTTACAGCGTCTAACCCAGTCGTGGGCTCGTCGAGTACCAAAACTGACGACTTGCGTGAAATCGCCGACCATAAGTACACTCGGCGCAGCTCACCGCCCGAAAGCGCGGAGCAACGTTTCCCGAGCAACTCCTTCACGCTGTTTTCCAGCGAAAGTAGGCCATCTACACCCCGGTGATAGGAAGAAAAGGGCGTGTCGAAATACTCTAACAGCTCTTTCACCGTTTCGTCCGGCGCGAAGCACGACTGTGGGCAGCACGATATCTCTCTCGCACGTATGTAATCCAAGTCGCATTCTTCGATTGGCACGCCGTTGTATTTTACTTTGCCTTTCGATGAGTATAGCCCGAGCATCAAGTAAAGAAGTGACGTCTTGCCTCTTCCGTTTTCCCCAACTATGCAATATGTACCAGGACCGGAAAACTTGAAAGAAAACCCGCCGAGGATCTCTCGGACAGATCCGTCTGGAAGGGCAACCGAGAATTCCAAATCAGATACCGAAATGTCATTTATTTCATCGAGTTTAGCTAAATCGGTCCGATTCCACCCCGATCTCTCCTTTTCTCTCGTCGCGATAGCCGTCCTATCCCATGATGCTTTGGCATCTTGATAGGATTTGAACAATGACATCATACTTTTCAAAGTCTTAAAGAGAACCGCGAAGTATGTACCGATGATAGTGTACTCGCCTATTGACATAGTTCCGTTAATGATTCGTACTCCGGAAACAACAAGTATCACCGCTTGAAACAACGCTGCGAAAAGACCATCGAGCGATGTCAGAGAATATGATAGCTTTCCGGAGCGCAAAACTTTGGGAAAATAGCTCTTAAACCCAGCGTCGAGCGCTTGTTCGCTCTTGCCGTACGAAGATGTCAGTTGAATGTTGAGAATCTGATTAAGCTGCGATGCAATTGCGGCGTAAAAGGCGCTGTCCGCCTCTTTCTTCTCATACGTGACCCTATACAAAAGTTTCCTCAACCCAGTAATTACACAGAAATACACGATGAGGAGAATGATGGAAAACACCGCGAGAGTTGAATCAATTGACCATATGATAAGCAATACGATGGGAATGGCTACAATGGACAGCGGCGCACTGATAAAATTCGCCAAAACGAAGGATGAGACCACGCTAGAGTCGGAAATAATCCGTTGCGTTGTATAGGCTGGATCGATGGTCCGACTCACCAAGTAATCGTCTCTTTCAAAACGCAAGACGGCCTCCCTGAGAAGATCAAAGGAAAGTCTCGTGGTTATGCGAATGGAAAGTGTTCCTGCAAAATAAGTAAAGAGGGTGGAGAAAACTCCTATTGACGCAACCAGGAGCGCGAAGAGTACGGCGTCTCTTTCGCTGCGGTTACCGAGAAGAAAATCTAAGAATTTCCCGTTCACGTATGGCATGGCATAGGAGAGAGCGGTTCCAATCACCGTGATAGCAATGAAGACGAAAGCCCCTTTTGCTCTGATGAACCTCGAGAGAACGCATCGAATCAAGGAAGGCCCCAATCTACCCGCCACAAAACATCAATCACTGATACCTTACACCTCAACACAACAGGAGCGAAGATTTGCCAATGAGACTGCTTTAAGATTGCCTTGGGCCAATACGATCTCAAGCTCTTCCTACAAGAGAGTCGGAATCGGACATCTCCTCCGACGAACCTGGCAATCGGGCGGTTGAAATATCTTTTTCAACCGCCCGATTGCCACAATAGATTTGAGCATCCGCCCACAAACGTCCGCGTTTTATACCCATCAAATCCTTTGCCTTTTGTCGTCTAGACTAGAAAAATCGCTCGAAATAACGCAACCGGCCTGCTCGCTTGAAGAAACCTAAGCCCGTAACGTAGATGTGCAAACTTCCGAAACGCCTTGCGCGGCATAGTGCGTATAAACTTCGTCAACCGCCTCAGAAATATCTGAGTATCGCGCCGGGTCAAAAGCATACGATGTCGCAGCTATACCCTGCACCCATTCGGAACGCGGATTAATTGAATAGCCACACAGCATCATCATACATGCATCTAGACCTGATTTCCCAAGTATCCGACGTATTGATGAGAGCATCGCGGGTCGCCCCCGCACCATCGTCGTCACCCCTATTAGCAGTATTTACCGTTTTTCTCTAAATGCGTATCGCCACCCTTAAGAATACGAAGTGTTTTATCCAGACCCGATTGTCCTCCATCTCAAACGAAGGGATAAGGAATCTCATCCGGAATCGGCAGTAACGGAGGATTCACAACGACAAGCGAAAAACATGAGTCATCTCTCAGAGGGGAGTAAAGGCTCCCCTCAAGCACCCTAGTTTCGTCATCCAAAGAGTTGATGGCAGTGTTTTTCTTACAAAGGTCGACAACAAAAGGGTTGATTTCTACAGATGTTACATCCATGCCACAGTTGGTAAGTATCAGGCCCTGTATTCTGGGGCCAGAACACAAATCGAGAGCCTTCCGTGCGCTCTGCGGTGTAAGGCGCCAATCTCAGCAAATCTGTCCCACAATACTGCGCTGAAGAACAACACGGAACCCCTGAGCCAAACTCCCCTATACCTTATTAAGGCTAAGACAGGCAAGTTCACGCACCCGGCATATTCCAGAATAACATCCTATTGTTTTAGATGCTCTACAAGCATGAACAGCCGCGAATCGGAAAGATCTTCTAGTTTCGCCCCGACTGACCGCCAAGGGCCAAAATGGCCTCTCCATCCCCAGGCGACCGGCTCTGGCGCGCCGAGGAGTGTCCCCAAGTGCCGGCAGAAAAGGAACGTCCTTAACTGCCGGCTAGAGGGCACCGAAGAGGATGGCATAGGTAGTGGATTCGCCGAGCTTGAGCTCGTCGCCGGGATTGAGCTGGGCGGAACGGCCGGGCTCGACCTGAATGCAAACGCGCGTGGCCCCGTTTACCACCACGGTTCCGTTGGTGGACGACAAGTCCTCGACGTGCCAGATATTTTGAGCATCGCACCAGATATGGGCATGGCGGGCCGAGACATCGTCGCCGACGTCGGTAATATCGCCCTCACCAGTGGCCAGCGCGCCAATCTCAACACCCTGCTCACTCGGCTGAATCCAGCGCGGGGCGCTCACGACAAAACTGTTTTGCACGCGCAGCAAGCCCAAAGGGTGCGCCGGGGCGGGTTCGCGTTCGCCCGCAGTCAGCGACATGCCAAGCGAACGCGGCGTGGATGTGCCTCCGCCGCAGGTCGCGTTCGCGTAGTCGATGGTATAGTTCACCGAGGACCGCACATCCGCCGAACAACCGACGGCGACAAACAGCACCAGCACGACCTCGGCGCGCTCGGCGGGCATGAGTTCCGCCGCCTGGGACAGGCGATCGAGCGCGTTGCGATAGAGATTCGTGTCCTGGTGGCACTCTTCGAGCGCGCGTACCATCGGTTCACCTGCAGGACCGCACACCATATTGATTACAGCCGTGGAGTCCATGGGATTGCGCTGGCGCAGGGCCAGTTGCGACATAATACGCGCAGCCGAGGTACCGTATTCGGCAAAGTAGCGCTGCTGAAGCGTGCCGACCGGCGCGCGAACGATAAAGCGGGAAACCCAAGAGCGATCGGCGGCTCGGCTCTGCGGGCTGCGGCCGTCGGCGAGCGGACGGGACGAAAGCACCAAGCCGCACAGCTCGATATGGCTCAGATGCGCTGCGCGCTTAAAGATGTCAAACATGGCCCCGCATGGGGTGAGCTCAACTTGAGATGCCATGACCTAGGCCTCCTTGGTCGTAGAAATAGAATCGGACGATACTTCGACAGGTCCGCCAAAAGTACGGACAGCTGCGGCTCCACCGGCAAGCGGAGTCGCCATCTGGGCTTTTGTGCGTCGCGGTGCCGAAACGGGAAGTTCAAAGGCAAAGCCCATCGCAAGCAAAAACCACGTAAGCGTATAGGTTGCAACCAGAGCGGCAACAAGGCCGCCCATCACGGCGCGTTGGGAAAATACGCTACATGCAGCCACAACCAGCACCGGAACCTCGCAGGCAGAAAGCGCAAGCACACCCCGCAGGAAGCCCGAGCGCCGATCGCGCGCAAGTGCCCCCGCGGCAACGCCGGCTATGCCTGGCAGCGCCAACGCCAGTGCGGCAATAATACCCGGTAGCGACCCAGACCACACGAGCGATCCCAAAGTCGCCGTCACGCGAGCGCCCGACGCCAGCAGCGCGGCCGAAACCACGACCACAGCCCAAACCACGCCACAGACGACCGTCGCGCCGACCATCAGCGCGCGACGAACCGCGCGGCCAGACGCATCCATGGGGCACGGCGTGAGCGGCTCGCCGCGGAGCGAACGACCGACATTTTGCGCATAGTGGTCACAAAACGCCGAGAGCGCCGCCTCGACCGCCGCCGGCTCGGGACGATCTTTTTGATGGCTGGACAGACAGGCCATCACCACGTCGAACAGCTGGGCATCGACAAACGCCAGCGCATCGCGTAGCTCCTCGGAATCCGGCTCAAGCCCCAGCTGCTGGGCCTGCTCGGCCGCAGCGAGCGCCACATCGGGCTCACGACGAAGCAGCTGAGTCAAATCGCAACCGGGCGCATGGGCACCAATGGGATAGTCGGGCAGCGTGTCCATCTTGAGACGGTAGGGGCTGGCGATGTCGCGCGTCTTTTTGCGCGAACCCGAGGTGCCCGAAGTGCTCGGCGCGGCTTCGTATGGCGCGGCGCCGGCAATGAGCTCGTAAACCGTGCTTGCTGCGGCATAGACGTCGATCGCCGGCGACATACGCAAAGCGCGCAGGTCGGGAATATCGTCGGTGAGCATCTCGGGCGGGGCATAGGCAACCGTCGCGCGACGCAGCGTGGCATAGCGCTCCGTAAACGACGCCTTGCCGCCGGTACCGGCCACGGCCGACGCAGGCTCAAGCGCCAGCGACGAGCCAAAGTCGATCAGGCACAGGTCAAAGGTGCCCTCGGCAAGCTGCCGGTCAAGCGGTAGACGCGCCGTACGCACCATAATATTAGCGGGCGAGATATCGCGATGGACAAAGCCCTCGCCCACCAGGCTCATACGGCAGAGCAGATCGAACAGGTCGCGACCCAGACGCGCCGCCACAAGCGGCGATAGGCGGCCGGCATCGTCCACGGCAAAGCGCGAGCGCAAGCGGGCGAGCGTCTCGCCCTCGACCCATTCCATGACAATTGCAGGCACACCGTCGACCTCGCCCCAGCCATAGAGGCGGGGAAAGCCCTTAAGGCCCGAAAGGGCGCGATGGCATTCGTATTCCTCGCGAAACGCCGCTTTGAACTTGGCGACCAGCGCCTCATGGGCGGCGGCATCGTCAAACTCATCGCACGTTGGCAAGATGAGCTGCTTGAGTGCCACGGCCTCGCCTTGGGCGTTGACGGCACGCGTCACGCGGCCGATACCGCCACGGCGCATGGTGGCATCGTCGGCAAACAGTATCGTAAAACGACGCAGATAGGCAGGCAGTTCGTCCTGACCGAGCGCAATGGCCGGCTCAAACCCGTCGACACGCGCCAGGCGCAGGCCGACCATGGGATCGCGACCGAGCGATTGTGGTGTGGTGGATGCAAGATCGGTCATCATAGGGCAAGCGCCGCCACGTTATTGTTGAAGTTACCGAGCGCGACGTCATCATCGCCGTAATGGCCGACCCATTGACATAGGTTGGTGTAACAGCCCCACAGATTGGCATACTGCTGATACCACTTTGACCGGGGCGAGAATGTCTGACGACCGAACTCGGCTCGAATGACAAACATCTCCCCGACCAGGCTGTCGCACGGCCTGGGATCTCCCGTAGAGTTATAGGTCGAGAACACGTCATTGGCACGAGAAACATAGCCGTCGAGCATGTTGTACTTGGTCACAAGCCAGCTGTGAATGCTCTCTTCCTCAGCAGCGGAAAGGCCACCGGAGTTTGCATCGTTGTCAGTGTTGCCGCCCGTCGAGCCGCCGTTTCCAGACCCTCCGGCAGAGGAACCCGACCCAGAGCCACCGCCCGAACTCGACGAATCCGAGCCGGAGCCAGAAGTATCCGAGCTACCGGGCTTTCCGGACTGCTGGGCGTCCTGCTCCTTCTGCTGCTCGACCTTATTCACCGTTGCCGCCACGCTATTGTTGGACAACCGATCGATGATCTTGGTGTTGGTGAGCACGATGGTTTTGCCATTGGCAAGCGTGACTTCGTTGTCCGGGGCCTCGGCGCCGTCCGCGTCGCCGGTGCCAAACACAATATGCGCGACCACACTTGCCCAAGCATATCCAGTCGTGGTCCCCAGGTCACTTTTGACCTCATGCCCCACGCGCGGTTCGCGTGCGGCATGTGCCTGCATCATGGACGGCACGGTCATGCCATAGGCAGAAACGCCAGCTATGACCAGCACCAGCGAGCAAGACAGCAGTGCGTACGCCCGCGGCGCCAAGCCCAGTCGGCGTCGCATGCGCACCGCGGCGCCGCGCTTTGTCTGAGTGCCACCGGGCCGCATGCGTTCTCCTCCAACAAAAACACGCCGCTCGGGAGCGGCGCATTCATTCGAATCCATATTTGAGTGTATCAGCGAACCCAAAAGGTTGCGCAACGAATGGGCAAATTAAGGATGCGAGTGGAAGCATCCATGCGATAAGCGGATACAAAGCATCTTTGTTGCACAACAAACTTACAGTCGCACGGGGAAATTATGGCTACCCCGTGCGTCGCGATGAAGACATACGGCAGGAGCAGGCTCGCCACCTAAATCGTGCGACGGGCCTCGATGGCGCGCCCAAGCGTAAGCTCGTCGGCATACTCCAGGTCGCCGCCCACGGGAAGGCCGCTCGCCAGACGCGATACCTCAACGCCCAGCGGCTTGATAGTGCGGGCCAGGTAGCTCGCCGTGGTCTCGCCCTCAATATTGGGGTTGGTGGCGATGATGACCTCGTGGATGTCCTCGTGGCCCAAGCGTGCCAGCAGCTCACGAATGTGCAACTGCTCGGGACCAATCTTGTCCATGGGACTGATCACGCCGCCCAATACGTGGTAGAGACCGTGGTAGCTGCCCGTGCGCTCAATCGCCTGGACATCGCGCGGCTCGCCCACCACGCAAATGCGAGTGGTATCGCGCATCGAATCCTGGCAGATGGAGCACTCGTCGGCCGTGGCGTAGTTAAAGCAGCGGCTGCAAAAGTGAACCTCCTGCTTAACCTCCAGGATAGCCTCGGCCAGGCGGCGCGCCTCCTCGGCATCGGCCTCGAGCAGGTAATAGGCGATGCGCTGGGCCGACTTGGGACCAATGCCCGGCAGACGGCCCAGCTCATCGAGCAATTTTTGCAGACTATGGTTGGCACTCATATATATGCGTGTCTTAGAACGGCATGCCCGGGATGTTGAGGCCGCCGGTGATGGCGCCCATCTGCTTGTTGGCGAGCTCGTTGACACCGCGGACGGCCTCGTTGACGGCAGCCATGATCATGTCCTGCAGCATATCGACGTCCTCGGGATCGAGGGCATCGGGGTCGATGGTGAGGTTGACGAGCTCCATCTCGCCGTTAACGGTCACCTTGACCATGCCGCCGCCGGCAGAGGCGTCGACGGTCTGGGACTTAAGGTTTTCCTGCGCGGCGGCAAGCTGCTCCTGCATCTTGCGAGCCTGCTTCATCATTTGCTGCATGTTCATACCAGCCATGATGGCTCCTTTACGTGCGGCCGCGCGACAAGCTGCAAGGGCAGCCGGAGCGCGACGGGACTTTCAAACTCAAAAATCGTACCACGGCGCGGGGCAAGCAAGCGGGGCGGACACGCTACCTCAGTCGATATACATGTCCTTGAGCGTGACGCACGCCCAAGATTATGCAAGGTCGAATTATGCAAGGTTGCATAATTATCTCAAGCTACATCTAGCAGAGCTGGAACCAGGCAGTTTATGCGTAGGGCTACAAGGCTACATGGCAAAATGCCGAGCCGCTGCTCGAGGCGGCACGCATGGCGGCTGGGTATAATTTGATTGTCATAGATGACGATTTGGAGGTGCCCTCGTGAATGTCCCAGCCGTACTCCAAAACATCCGCTCAAAACACCCCGTTGCATATGTGGTTCTCTATCTCTTTGTCGTCTGGGTATTACTGGTTATCATCACCCATGCCATAGCTTTTGGAGCAGAACTGCTGATAGCCAGCTCGGACCAGCCCGTCGTCAAATGGGAGACGACCGATGAATGCACCGACGGAACCCGAACCATTTACTACAACAGCCCGTCCCTCTACCAAGAGTTCAAGGTCAAGATAAAGGACTCCAAGATTGTCGATGCCGAACTGGGCTCTTTATTTACAATCGGAGCAACCGTCAACGCCGAGCAAGTCGAGTACACGGACAGCCATGCGACGTATCGTATCGACCTCAGCATCCTAGGCCGACCGTCACGCGCCTGTCTGCTCGAATGCGATATACGCGGCACCACGTTGCACATGTCCGAAATACAGATGCGCCCGGGCAAGGGGTTCTCTTCTTGAGCAGTATACCCGCCTGCGCAGCTACTCCACCGGCTTGAAGATGGTGGACTGGCCGAAGACGCTGCGGATGAGGGCTTTGGCCTCGTCCTCGGTCTGCGGGATGCTCGGGGCTGCACCCTGATGGCCGAAGGGGCCGCCCGCACCGGAGTTGGACTCCCAGGGAGCTGCAGGAGCGTCCTCCTCGTTGGGGGCAGTTGCAGCGGACTTGGGCGCGGACGCCGCACCCGGCACGTCGAACGGAGGCAGATCGTCCCCACCAGCATCGGCAACAAAACCGCCAACCATGGCATCGTCGTAGGGAACCTGCTCGGATTCCCATGGCGCAGACGGCGCGGCGGGCTGAGCCTTGGGAGCGGACGCGCGCTCGGGCGCTCGGGGCGCGGGCTCGGTCGGGAGCTTGCCCGTGGCAGGAGCGCCGGCGGGGTTGTCGGAGCGCAGCCAGGGGGCTTTGCCCAGGTCAGACGACTTGGGCGCGGGCGAGGCAGGCTTGGGCGCGGGTGTCGGAGCAGCCGGTTTGGCCATGACGGGCTTAGGCGCCGACGGGGTCGGCGCCGCTATCGGTGCTGCTTTTGGCTGCGTCGCGCTGGCGCTCGAGGATGCAGGGGCCGCCGAGGACACGGGTTGCGGGTCCGCAGATACCGCAGCCCGTGCAGATGGAGAATGCTCCTCATGTTGAGGAGCCGGCGTGCCACCCCCATCCAGGACATAGTCGACGGTACGACGACCGAAGACCGCACTGACTGTCGGCAGGACCACCGACTGCGTGTCGGCGCGTCCAAGCATCTTGATGGCAAAGGTCGAGCCCGCGGGGAACGAGACCGTGAGCCTGGAGCCGTCGTCAGCCGTGGCGCGGGCATTGAGCAAAAGCCCCGCGTAGGAAGCCTGACGCGCCTTGACACGCTCGACAACCTCGGCCCATTTGCGCTGCAGCTCTCCGGCATCCTCGACCGCGGGCGTCTCGGCAGTACCGGCGGCGGCAACCTGGGCGGCATTGTTGGACTGGGGCTTAGGTGCCGGAGCGGTGGCAGGCGCGGGAGCCGCAACGGGCTGAGGCGTCGGAGTCGGCGCAGGCTGAGGTGCAGGCGCTGCAGGCTTGGAAGCTGACACGGACGCAGAACGGGACGCAGGCTGGGCAGCCGGAACAGCAGCACCACGGTCCCAAGGCATACCGCCCTGGCGCGCGGACGTAGCAGCGGGGGCAGCGGATGCCGCCGGAGCGGCAGCACGAGCGCCCGAAATTAGCGTCGGCTGTTGGGCAGCAGCGGGTACGGATGCTGCAGGCGCGGCGGCCTGAGCAGCAGCCACGCTCGCCGGCACGGCGCCGTTGGCAACCATGGCCTCCAAGCGGGCCACGCGCTCGGCCAATGCCTCAATCGTTAAATCGGCCTCGGGACGTGCCAGGCGCGTGCAGGCGATCTCGAGCACCAGGCGCACGTCGCTCGCGCCCCTCATCTCCAGTGCGGCATCGTCGAGCACCGTCAGCACACGGGCCAGGCGGTCGGCAGGATGCTCGCCAAAGGCAGCGGCCTCGGCAGCAAGCGCCTCGGCCTGCTCGGAGCCGCCCTCAAACAGCTCGGCACGGGCACCGGCAACGCAGGCAACGTACACGTCACGCACATGCGCCACCAGGTCGCGCGTCAGCTCCAGCAGGTCGTTTCCTTCCTCGACCTGCGCACGGATCAGTCCATAGAGCTCGGCAACATCGCGATCGGCAATGGCGCGGGAAAACTCGCCCAGAATCTGGTCCGAAACCTCGCCTAAAAGCGAGCGGGCGTCGTCCGCATGCACAGAACCGTTGCCAAAGACGCTCAGCTGCTCCAGCGTGGACAACGCGTCGCGCATACCGCCCTTGGCATGGCGCGCCACGATAGCCAGCGCCTCATCGTCGTAATCGAAGCCCTCCTGCTCGCACACGTATGCCAGGCGACGCTCGATATCCTCGTTGCCGATGCGATGGAAATCGAAACGCTGGCAGCGCGAGAGGATGGTCTCCAGAATCTTTTGCGGGTCGGTGGTGCACAGCACAAAGATCACGTGTGCCGGCGGCTCCTCGAGCGTCTTGAGCAGCGCGTTGAACGCCGCCGTCGTGAGCATGTGGACCTCGTCGATGATATAGATCTTGTACTTGCCGCGCACCGGGGCAAAGTTGACGGAGTTGATGATTTCCTCGCGCACATTGTCCACGCCCGTGCGGGAGGCGGCATCGAGCTCGTAGACATCGGGGTGGTTACCCTCGGCAATGAGCTCGCACTCCTCGCAAGTACCGTCGGGCATGCAGCCGCTTGCACCCTCGGCGCGCGCCGCCTCGGCATTGCGGCACAGCAGCGCCTTGGCCAGAATGCGCGCCATGGTGGTCTTGCCCGTGCCGCGCGGTCCGCAGAACAGGTAGGCGTGGGACAGGCGCCCCTCGGTGATGGCGTGCTCGAGCGTCGAGACGATATGCTGCTGGCCCACCACGGAGTCAAAGGTGAGCGGGCGATACTTTCGGTACAACGATTCCATGGGTGCTCCCCCGGGTATACTGAGTCTTGTTGCCGCGGCGGCCATGCGGTCGCACGGCATACTGCATTCCATAATAACCCGTACGGCGAGCCCGCCGCGATAGGAGTCCAAAGAGCATGGCAGACGCAGAGAGCAACCTCGTTCCCTCCGAAGCAGCCGACCAGGTCGAGGTCGCGCTCGAGGAGCAGGCCGCAGCCGATGACGGCATCCTGTACCTCAACGAGTACCAGTACGAAAACGACCTGGTCACCGACTTCGCCCGCCTGGTCGCCTCGCCCAGGCGTCGCGGCTCGCTGTATGTCGCCGCGGCAATTGCCGCGCTCATCGGCATCGGCATGCTGGTGGCCGGCGGCAACTGGATCAAGTTTGGCGTCGTGTTGATCGTGTTCGGCGCCTTTTTGGCCTGGTGGAGCAAAAACCTGCACCACACCCTCGCCCGCGACTTTATCGACGCCGTCGAGGCCGACGAGTCCATGGGTGGCCGCTATCGCCGCGTCGCCGCCAACGAGGACGGCCTGATGGTTTGGGGCAAGAGCGGCAAGTCGCAGTTCTTCCCGTTTGAGAAGCTCGACCACGTGCTCGACGGCGAGCGCATCTTTGTGGCCATGTTCGCCGACCAGGGCGTGACGATCCCTAAGGAAACCTTTATTCGCGGCGATGCCGAGCAGTTCGGTCCCTTCCTCAAGGCCCGCATCAACAAAAAACTCCGCATCGAGACCAAGAAGAAGAAAATGAAGGCCGAGAAGGCCGCCGCCGAGGCCAAGCAGGGCGACAAGCCCCAGGAGACCAAGGGCAAGCAGCGCAAGCAGAAGAAGAACAAGAAGAAGCGCTAGGCCGGACGCAAGGTCCAGACCCCAGACGGAGCTTAAATTGAATGTCGCCCACCTGCGCGTGCTACACTAGCAGCATCTATGCCACCGCGAACGGCTCGGCTCCGCGCCCGCCGCTCGCAAACGAACTTTAAACGCACGAGGGTTGGCCATGCCGCTTTTCTCGCAACATACCGCCCGGTTCTCGCCGGACGTTCCTTTGGAGGGCACCAGCTCTCGCGAGCTGCTCAAGCGGTACCAGCCGCTCGAGACACTTGCGACCGGCGGTTTTGGCTCCATCGAGATCTGCCGCGACACGCACCTGCGCCGCCGCGTCGCCATTAAGCGCATCCCCCTTATCAACGGTGCCGGCATGCCCGCCAGCGACATCATGGATGTCCTGCGCGAGGCGCACACTGCCGCTATGCTTCAACATCCCAACATCGTGCAGGTCATCGACTTTACGCACGACACAGCCTATGCCTACCTGGTTATGGAATATGTCGATGGCATGTCGCTGGCCGAGTTTTTGCATCGCGTGGACGGCCACTCACTTACCTTTGACGAGGCCGCAGCCATTGCCGATGCCCTGGGCCAGGCGCTCACCTTCGCCCATAGTAATGGCGTACTCCACCTGGACATTAAGCCCGCCAACGTGCTCATCGACCACTCGGGCAATGTAAAGCTCACCGACTTTGGCATGGCGCGACTGTCGTCCGCCGGTGGCTTTGGCGGCTCGCGCGGCGGCACCATCGGCTACATGCCGCCCGAGCAGCTCGATATCGAGACCGGCACGGTCGATGAGCGCGCCGATGTCTTTGCCCTCGCCTGTGTGATCTACGAGGGCTTGTGCGGCAGCGCCCCCTTTATGGCAGCCACGCCCGCCGACTCGCTCGACCGCATCATCGGCGGCGCCACCTATCCCAGCGAGCTGATACCACACTTTCCCCCGGGAGCCGAGGCTGCGCTCATGAGCGCGCTCTCCCCCATGCCGCAGGACCGCCCCAACAGCATCGAGGCATTTTGCGACCAGCTCCTTGCCGGTCTGGGCAGCGTGCGCGAAGGCCGTCGCAGCCTGGAGCAAATGGTTGGCGAGCTTTCGGATGACGAGCAGGAGCTCGACGATATCGAGCCGTCGCACTACGAGGACGACGCCATCGAGGTCGACCCCGCACTCGGCTGGGCGGGCACGCGCTGGAGCCATGCGCGCGACTACACCATGCGCGCTATCTCGGCGCTAACGTGCGGCACCTTTAGCTTTTTGCTGATGCAGACGGCCGGGGTCGCGGCGCTTCCCGGCCTGGTCATTGCGGCTATCGCGATCGGAGCGGCGGCTGGCCTGGCCCCCCAGATTGGCTCGGCCATCTCGGCTGTGGGCTTTTTGGTGCTCATGGCCAACGCCACCATGCAGGCGCAGGGTATCCTGTCGATGTTGCCCGTCGCGGTGATCTTTGCCGCCGCCATGTCCGGTTGGTGGATCGCCTGGGGTCGCACCGAGGCTGCCGCGAGCGCCGCGCTCACCTGTGCGCTCGCGCTTGGCTGTCTGACCGGCAATACCTTCCTGGCAGCTGGGGTCGCCGCCGGCGTCGCGTCATTTTGGCTCGGCCCGGCAAGCGCCGCCGCGGCAACGGGCATGGGCGCGCTTTTTGCCCGTCTGGCCACGGTCGCGCTTTCAGCCGGAGGCGTGCTGGGGCTCGGTAACGTTGCCGCAGCGCTGGGAGACCCGCTCCTTTGGGCTGCCTTTGTGCTGGTCGCGGCAACTGCCGCGGCGTCATCTGCGCTGCTCAATGCCCATGCCAAGCGTGCCGATCAGGGCTCAAACCTTGCCGCAATCGCCGCCATCGCTGTCACCGGCATCGGCTGCTCAGCGGCGTCCTGTCTTGCACACCATATGGAAATTGCCAGCCTTGCAGCCGCGGTCGTCGCCAAGGCGGCGGTTGCGGGAACCCTATCCTCTATAATCGTTGGGATATGCCTATATTTGCTCGGATACCAAAGAACCTATACGGAGAGTGATCTTTCGTGAACTTCCTGAACATCTTCGAGGACCACGTGGCCGGCATCTTCGGTGCCACCCGTGCCCCGTTCTCCTTTAAGAAGCTTGCTAAGCAGGCCGCTCGCGACATGGAGGATCAGACTCTGGTGATTAACGGCGTCAACACGGCGCCGGCACTCTATACCATCCTTATCGCCGCCGACGACGATCCCATGCTCGCCCCGTTCTACCCCGAGCTTTCGCGCGAGGTCCGCGAGTTTGTGAAGGCGCAGGCCGAAAAGCGCCGCTATGTCTTTGTCGGCGAGCCCCTCGTGCGCTTTATGATCGATCCGCAGCTGCGCGCCGGCAAGTTCTCGGTCTTTGCCGAGAACGTCGATGCCCCCACGCTCGGCCGCCTGTACGAAGAAGAGCGCGCCTATCAAAACGGCCTGGGCCAGAACAACTCCGCGGCCAGCGCCCCGCGCGCCGGCCAGCAGCAGTTTGCTGCCCCGCAGCAGCAGCGCCCCGCCGCCATGCCCCAGCAGCAGCCGACGCCTCGCGCCGCCGCTCCCGACCCGCTTGCCGTGGCAGACCCCTTCGCGCCTAGCGTCCCCGACCCCGCCGCCGCACCCATCCCGGTGCCGCAGACCGTCTCGCGCGACTCGCTTGCCGGCATGGGCGGAGCCGCCGCGACCGGTGCCGCCGTGGGCCTAGGCGCCGCAGCCGGCATCGCCTCCAACATGGCGAGCACTCGCGCCCCGCAGCGCCCGCTCGCCCAGCTCGTCGACGTCGTGAGCGGCGAGAGCCATAGCATCACCTCCGCACAGGTGACCATCGGTCGCGAGCGCTCAGTTTCCGACATTGCCCTGCGCGACCCCAACGTGTCGCGCCGCCACGCCCAGCTCACCTTTACGGGCTCGGATTGGTCGATCGAGGACCTCAATTCCACCAACGGCACGCTCGTCAACAACCGCCGCATTACGCGCTGCCCGCTGCGCAACGGCGATCTGCTGACGTTTGGCCTGAGTACCTTTGAATTTAGGGGATAGTCGCTTATGAACATCGATATCGTCCTTTTTGCAGGCCGCATCGTCCTGGTCGCCCTGCTCTATATCTTCCTGTTCGCCGTCATGAAGACCGGCGTGGGACTTGTGCGCGGGCAGCGCCGCGACTCGGCTATCTGGACGATTGATGTGGACAAGGGTCCGCGCGGTATCCGCGGCATCCACGTAGACATGCTCGGCCCCGTCATCGTCGGTCGCTCGCCGTCTTCGGACATCTGCATCAACGAACCGTTCGTCTCGGCCTCGCATGCGCGCTTTTCGCTGCAGGGCCCGGCGCTTATCATCGAGGACCTCAACTCGCTTAACGGCACGCTCGTCAACGGCCGCCAGCTCGTGGAGCCCGCGACGCTGCGTGAGGGCGACGAAGTCCAGATTGGCGACGTGGTCATGAAGGTGAACCGTCGATGATCGACGAGGAGAACAAGTCCGCAACTATGACCGAGGCACCGGCCGCCGCCACAGCTGCGCCGGCCCACGCCGCTCCGGCGGGCTCCGCACCCGTGGAGCCCGAGGACACCGTGTTCTCCCTGCCTCTTTCGCATGTAACGCATGATATTTCGGATCTAGCCGATAACGAGGACGAAGAGGATGCCGTAGCGGCGCCCATCGGCGCACATGCTGCGGAACAGCCCACAGCGCCCGAAGCAACCCCGGCGCCGGCTCACTTTGCAGAGCCCGTCGCCGCGGCAATCAACGAGAGCACTGCGGTGTTTGCGGCACCCGAGCCCGCCGCGCCGGCGTTTCCCATAGCCCCGGCATCCGAGGTTGCGCCCGCGTCTACGCCGGCGCCCGAGCCTATAGACGTCAGCCCGCAAGATGACGAGTCGACCGCCCGCGTTTCCGAGGAGCCCGACTCCCCGGACACCGGCGATTCCGAATCAAACGCCGAGACCGACACCGTCTCTCCCGGTGACACAGCCGAAATCGACGTTGCCGCCGTTGAAGCCAAGCTCAAAGACCCCGGCTCGACCATGAGCTTTGAACCCCTGACCGAGGAGCGCATCGAGACCGACTCGACCTATGATGCCGGCACCACCACGCAACTCATGTGGGGCGCCCGCTCCGACGTTGGCTGTGTGCGCCCGCACAATGAGGATTCCTACCTGGTGCAGTCGCCGCTCTTTTGCGTATGCGACGGCATGGGTGGTCACGCCGCCGGCGAGGTAGCCTCTTCTATCGCTGTCGAGACTATAGCCAAGACGGCCCCACAGTCCGCCGACGCAGCACGCCTGGCCGCAGCCGTCGAGGCAGCCAACGCCGCCGTAATCGAGGCGGCCCTGAACGGCCTGGGCAAGCCCGGCATGGGCTGCACAGCCACCTGCGCCTATATCGAAAACGACACGCTCGCCATCGCCCACGTGGGTGACTCTCGCGCCTATCTGCTCCACGAGGGCACGCTCATCCGCGTGACCCGCGACCACTCCTACGTGGAGGAGCTCGTGGACGCCGGCGAGATCACGGCAGACGAGGCTCGCGTCCACCCCAACCGTTCGGTCATCACCCGCGCGCTGGGCTCGGACCCCGCCATGTATGCCGACCACTTCACTCTGCATATCGAGGAAGGCGACCGCCTGGTCCTGTGCTCCGACGGCCTCTCGAGCATGATTCCCGATAGCGATATCGAGAACATCGCCACGCAGTCCTCAACCGCGCAAATCTGCGTCGACAACCTAGTGGACGCGGCGCTTGCCGCCGGCGGCCACGACAACGTGACCGTAGTAGTCGTTGACCTGGTTGACGATGGCGTCATGCGCGAGGCGCAACGCGTGCGTCGCCGCAACGTTACTATCGCCGCCATCCTGGCCCTCGTCTTTGTGCTGGCAGCTGGCATCTGGGCCTACACGGGTGTCACCGGCTCGTACTACCTGGGTACCTACCAGGGCAATGTCGCCGTCTGGCGCGGCCTGCCCGGCAAGCCGCTCGGACTCAAGCTCCACTGGCTCGAAAGCGAAACCAGCATTAAGCTGTCCGACCTGCCCGAAGACACGCAAAACCGCCTCAAGGCGGGCATTCCGCAAACAAGTGTCGACGATGCGCAGGACACGATATCCAAGTACCGCCACCAGATCGACGAGGAGCAGACCCGCCAGGTGATCGACGCGCAAACGATTCGCGACAACACCAATCAGGGATCGACCTCCGAATCAGATTCCGAGAAAACCGCCGAACAGTCCGCCGAGGCCGAAGCCTCCGATAAGAATTAGAAAGGGAGTGCCGCTTATGAGTCGCCGCAACACCGAGCTGCTCTTGCTCATCGCCTCGGCGTTCCCCGTCATCCTGCTGTATGCGATGTACGTGCTCACCGCGGGCGCTGCCATCTCCTTTGAGACGCTCGCCGTACCGATCGGCCTCTTTGCCGCCTTTGCCGCGGCCCACATTGCCGTGCGCATCTTGGCGCCCGGTGCCGACCCCGCCATCCTACCCATCGTATTTATACTTTCGGGCATCGGTATCACGTTCGTGACACGCCTCGCCCCCGCTCTCGCCATCTCACAGCTCATCATCCTGTTTGTCTCGGTGGCCCTGATGGTGGGAACGCTCGCACTGGTCAAAAACCTCGACGTGGTCATGCGCTACAAGTACACCTTTGGCATTATCGGCATCATCCTGCTGATGCTGCCCATCTTTATCGGCACCACGATCTCGGGCTCCAAGCTGTGGATTCGCATCGCGGGCTTTACCATCCAGCCCGGCGAGTTCGCCAAGGTCTTTATCGTGCTGTTCCTGGCCGGGTACCTGGCCGAGAACCGCGAGCTGCTCTCCATCTCCAACCGCAAGATCTTAGGTCTTAAGATCCCTCGCCTGCGACTGCTGCTGCCGCTGTTTGCCGTGTGGGGTGTGTGCCTGCTCGTCGTCGTCTTCGAACGCGATCTGGGTTCGGCCGTGCTGTTCTACACCATCTTCTTGCTGATGCTCTACGTTGCCACGGGGCGCTTTTCGTATGTCGTTATCGGCCTTGCGCTCTTAGCCGTCGGAGCCGTGGGCGCCTACAAGTTCCTATCGCACGTTCAGGTGCGTTTCCAGGTTTGGGTCGATCCGTTTAAGGACGCCCAGGGCCAGGGCTACCAGATCGTCCAGTCGCTCTTCTCGCTTGCCGATGGCGGCCTGGTCGGTGTTGGCATCGGCAACGGCATGGCCAACAACATCCCTGTCGTCGAGTCCGACTTTATCTTCTCGGCTATCGGCGAAGAGATGGGCCTTTTGGGCGGCGGCGCCGTGCTCATCCTGTTTATGCTCTTTGCCGTTCGCGGCCTAACCACAGCTGCCCGCGCAAAGTCCGACCTTGCCGCCTTTAGCGCCACCGGTCTTACGGCAGCCATCAGCTTCCAGGCCTTTTTGATCGTGGGCGGCGTTACCCGCCTGATCCCGCTAACCGGCGTCACCCTGCCCTTTATGAGCCAGGGCGGCTCCTCGCTGCTGGCGAGCTTTATCATCGTCGCACTCCTGCTGCGCGCCGGTGACGAGGCGACCGGACGCGAGGCCGAGCTTACCGGCACCGGCACCATGGCCGCCATCACCGACGATCAGGTCGCATCTGCCGCCGCCCCGACGGGCACGCGCTTTGCCGCCTCGTCTTCCTACGGCAGCGGCAGCCATTCCGTCGGCTCGCGCATGCGCCGTCGCCTGCTCGACACGCCTGAATCCGGTGTGCTCGGCCGCGTTGCGCTCGCCAACCGTCTAACCCGCGCGGTGCTCGCCTTTACGGCGCTGTTCGCCATCCTTATCGGCAACCTCACCTATGTCCAGGTCATTAAGGCCAAGGACTATCAGGACATGCCGACCAACAACCACACCATCGCCCGCTCCAAGTACATCCAGCGCGGCTCCATCATCACGTCCGACGGCGTGACGCTGGCCGAGTCGCTGCAGCAGGAGGACGGCACCTACGTACGCTCCTACCCCAACGGTAACCTGGCAGCGCACGTGGTTGGCTACGTGAGCCAGCAGTATGGCACCACCGCCATCGAGAGCGTCATGAACGACACGCTCACCGGTTCTAAGGACTACTCCAGCTGGAACAACGCCATCGCGTCGCTCGCGGGCCAGACCCAGCCGGGCAACACCGCCAAGCTCACCATCGACTCGCGCATCCAGACGGCTGCTGAGCAGGCGCTCAAGGGCTTTAAGGGCGCTGTAGTGGTCATCGACCCGCGTACCGGCGCGGTGCTCGCATGTGCCAGCTCGCCCACCTACGACAACACCAACATCGATGCCCTGCTGCAGACGGGCGGCGGCGAGGACGGCTCCATGTACAATCGCGCCATGGACGCGCTGTACACGCCGGGCTCAACGTTTAAGGTCGTTACGCTTTCCGCGGCACTCGAGACCGGTACCGCCAGCCTTACCAGCACCTACCAGGCGCCCGGCTCCATGGACATCGGCAACGCACCGGTCACCAACTATGCCAACGAGAGCTACGGCACCATCAGCCTGCAGCAGGCCTTTGCCGTGTCCTCCAACGTCGTCTTTGGCCAGGTGGCAAACGAAGTTGGCGCAAACACGCTCGTGCAGTTTGCCAACGCCTTTGGCTACGGCCAAAAGCTCGGCCAGGACCTGACCTCCGCGGCCTCCATCATGGCCGACCCGTCGCTCATGACCGAGTGGGAGACCGCCTGGGCCGGCGCCGGCCAGCCTGTCGGCATGGACCACACGCCCGGCCCGCAGACCACCGTCATGCAAAACGCCGTGATTGCCGCCGCCATCGCTAACAGCGGCGTGGTCATGGACCCGTACTTTGTAGCCCAGGTACTCGCCCCGGACGGAACCGTGGTCAAGACCACGCAGTCCCGCTCGCTGGGTCAGGCCGTCAGCTCCGCCACGGCCGACCAGGTCAAGCAGGCCATGCTTGCCGTCGTCCAGTCCGGCACCGGCACCGATGCCCAAATCCCCGGCGTCAAGGTCGCCGGCAAGACTGGCTCGGCCGAGACCGGCGGCACCAACGTCAACTCGATGTTCGTTGGCTTTGCACCTTACGATTCACCCACGGTCGCTATCTCGGTGGCCTTGGAGGATTTCGACAAACACGACGTCAAGGCGGCCAAGATTGCCGGCATCGTCCTGACCGCGGCGCTTGCCGCACAGGGAGCGTGATGCCCATGATCAAAGCGGATACTTGGGACGCGCCGCGGCCGATGAGCTAGCGGCAACGCGCCACACGGCCCCAGCGGCCACATCGTAGGTACTACACACATCGTTGAGCGAATAGTTATGTTAGGAGCAGGAATGGAACAGAGGGTCCTCGGGGGAAGATACCTCCTCAAGGATAAGGTGGGAACAGGCGGCATGGCGACCGTCTACCGTGCACAGGACCAGGTCCTCGACCGCACGGTAGCCGTCAAGATCATGCTGCCACAGTATGCTGGCGACGCAACCTTCGCCGCACGCTTTAAGCAGGAGGCACAGGCAGCAGCCGGTCTCTCCTCCCCCTATATCGTGGGCGTCTACGATTGGGGCAAGGACGGCGACACCTATTACATCGTCATGGAGTACCTGCGCGGCACTGACCTTAAGAGCGGCATCAAGAGCCACGGCGCCCTCGACCCCAAGAAGGTCGCCCAGATCGGCTCGCAGATCAGCTCCGCGCTTTCGGTCGCCCACAAGCACGAGATCATCCACCGCGACATTAAGCCGCAAAACATCATGGTGCTGCCCGACGGCAACATCAAGGTCATGGACTTTGGCATCGCGCGCGCCAAGAACAGCCACCTCACGCAGGACAACAATGTACTGGGCACCGCCCACTACGTAAGCCCCGAGCAAACGCGCGGCCAGGACCTCGGCCCCACCTCGGATATCTACTCGCTGGGTGTCGTCATGTACGAGTGCGCCACCGGTCGCGTCCCCTTTGACGGCGACGACGCCATCTCGGTTGCGCTCAAGCAGGTAAACGAACTGCCGGTTCCGCCGAGCCAGATCAACTCCGGCGTCGATGCCGATCTGGAGCGCATTATCCTCAAGTGCATGGAAAAGGATCCGGCGAACCGCTTCCAGACGGCAGACGAGCTGCGCCAGGTGCTCAACAACTACCTGTCCGGCCGCGCCGTCAACGTCTCCGAGCCCACGCGCATCATTGGCGCCGCCGGCGACCTGGGCGCCACCAAGACCCGTGAGCTGTCCGACTCCACGCGCGCCATGGTTCGCCCCGTCTCGGGTGTGAGCGGCCAGAACAACGCCCGCAGCGCCGTTTCGGGCTCCACGGGCTCCTACGAGGTCGATCAGCCCAAGTCCAACAAGAACAAGATTATCGCAGCCGTAGTCGCCGCAATCGCCGTGGTTGGCGTTGTGGTGGCCTTCGCCACCGGCCTCTTTGGGGGCGATCAGGTTACGGTGCCCGATGTGCTTAACAAGGACCAGCAGACCGCTATCGAGCAGATCAAGGAGGCCGGCCTTGAGGTCGGAACCGTCGACCAGAGCTATAACGACGATGTCGACGAGGGCAAGGTTGTCGAGCAGACCCCCAACGGCAACACCAAGAAACCCAAGGGTACCAAGGTGAACCTGGTGATCTCCAAGGGCCCCAAGCCCTCAGAAAAGGTTGAGGTTCCGCAGCTCGTTGGCCTGACCAAGGACCAGGCCGAGGCCGCACTGGCAAGCGTGGGCCTGAAGGGCAATGCAACCGAGGAGGCCAACGAGGCCGACGAAGGCCAGGTCTTTGAGCAGGGCACTGATGCCGGCAAGGAAGTCGAGAAGGGCACAACCATCTCGTATAAGGTCTCCAGCGGTCCTGACACCACCTCCGTCCCCGATCTGACCGACATGACCGAGGCCCAGGCACGCAACGCCCTCGACATGGCCGGTTTTGGCGTCGACGTGAGCTACCAGGAGAACGATTCCGTCACCGAGGGTACCGTCATTAGCTGGAACCCCAGCGGCAAGCAGAAGCCTGGCGCCACGATCACCGTCGTCATCGCCAAGAAGTCCGGCAAGGCCGGCGTTCCGGGTAACCTGTACGGCAAGAGTATCTCCGCCGCCGTCACCGCGCTCAACAACGCCGGGTTCTACAACATCGCATTCTGCGATCAGAACGGCAACCCCGTGAGCGGCAACGAAAACGCCACCGTTACGGGCGTCTCCCCTACCGGCAAGCAGTCCACCGACAGCACGATCACGTTGACGGTTTCGATTTCTGGCTCTGGTACTGATTCAGGCGACGATTCCGGCACGACTAACTAGTCATCAAGACGTTGCCCGCAGCGGCTGATGACGCATAAACATTCGCTCAATGGCGCCCGTTTGCTCCCCCGGCAAACGGGCGCTTTGCTTTAATAAACGATCCCCAACTTATACGGTTCGTTGCAAGACTAAAACAGACGCTAAGGCCGCAATGCAAGCCAAGCTGGCTGAAATCAACTCCTCTGGCATGATCACCAAAACTAAAAAGCCCACTTTGCTTGCATCCTTCTGCTGGGCCTTTCATGAAAATAGGGACACCGAGCGCAACGCGTTGCGCTCGGTGTCCCAAGGCTGTTGCAATGAAAATGAGAATCAAGGCTTCGATAGCAGGATGACAACGCGGGCATTATTTGATTTTTGAAATATGGACGAATTCCTCGTCAGGAGGGTAAAATGATGCCGACGGCAGCCCAGGTTGTGGTGAGCTGGGCAGAGCCGTTGCTTAATGAAGTTGGGTCATCGTCTTAGCGACGGTGGCCTTTCTTTTTGGGCTTCGAACCCTGCTTGAGTGCCTTGGAAAGGCCGACAAGGGCCGTGAGGAGCGAGACCATAGCGGTCAGGAGCTTCACAGACTCAGTGAAATCGGTCATGGGCATCACCTCCCATCGAATGGAGGGCTCTGCCCGGCACGAGGACTGCCGCCAGCAAGGACGATTTTATCAGAGCGGCTGACTCCCGCCGATCAATTCATACTCCTCACCCTCGCCGAATTGCGAGTACGGCAGAATCGGCACTAAATGGCAGTGCGCTAGGGCACCGACGATAAGCTTTCCAAAACTAGCGAGGCGCGTCACGGTTGCCCGCCGGGTCGAGGAGGTCGGACACATGTGCGACTGCCCCGACCGGATGGGCGAACTTGAGCGGCGGCGGACGAAGCGCGACTCTGGGGAGCGTTACCAGGGAACCGCAGCGAGAGCGGCGCCATGCGTCGCGGGCCCCGCCCATAAGCGGGACCCATCAGACGCGAGGCCAATTGTTTTGGCAGCCCTACGATGGAAGCCGGTCTAGAAGTCTATCGTCCCTGCAACGTCCTCGACTTTCTTCCGATAGGCTGACCGAGCAGCCTCTTCGCGAGCTTGGCGTTTCCGTTCCTTCTCAAGATATTCGGCCTCAAGTTTGTTGGCCTCTTCCACGCACAAGACGAGGGTGTCACGGTGATAGTCCCTAACTTCTTCGATGGTGGTCCCATTAAGGATTATTTCGTCGCCGACGACCGATGCGATATGGGGCCTATGCATGGTGGTAAATCTTGGCGGCAAGTCCCAGGACTTCAAGAAGAGCTCGCACCACAGAGAGCTGGGGCGTCTCGACAATCGGAACGGCACTTCGTACAGGGCACTTCCCCTCGTTCCGTCGTTCCTCGGTTCTCCCACCTCATCGACCACAATACCGACGATTCTGATGGGCTCAGAGCCCTCGCCCTCTTCTTCGCGTTTTTTCGAAGTCGTCTGAGCGATGCGGCGCTTGGGCACAACCGACGGCTTCTTCTTGACCCCATAAAGGGTCGCAAGCAAATCGTTATAGCCACGAGACTCGCCCCCATCGCCCAAGTCGACCGCCAATTTCCCCTTGAGGAAGGTCGGGAGGCTTTCCTCAACGCCCCCTTCCTTTATTACCGGGATAAACTTCCTCTCATTATGCCCAGAGAACAGTTCTCCGCTGATGATATGGCCCTCGTATCCAACCCCACCGATTCTCGCATCGGCCTTCTGCTTATATGCTGGGGTGCAGACGATAAGAACATAGTCCGACGACCTGACCGATTGCTCCATGAACTGCGGCAACCTGTCACCCAGTTCGAGATCATATTGGTCCAGGACTGCATCGATCCCGTCCGACAGAAGGCGGTTGGCCAGCGCCTTTACCCATTCGCGGTGTTCTTCGCTTTCCCATGCGTAGGATATGAAAACCTTAGTCAACATGACCCCCAAAGACTAGTCCGAAATCTACAGTCGCTCATATGCCCTCTTCACGAGCTCACCCATTAGCCTCCTGCGCCGACCGAGGAAGTCCTCGTAATCAAGCTCTTCGAATCCGAGGGGCAGGGCGTGTTCCTCGCAGTTGCGGCGATACTCGTCCTCCCCCAGCGCGTCGCGATACCTACGAACGTACTCATTCGGGGCATCATCCGAGATGTAGATATTGTTCTGGTAGTCAACGAGGGTGAAGTTACCTCGGTTGCTGCGCTGCGAAAGGTAGCCCTTGGCCCTCAGGTAGTTATCTGGGAACAGATGGTGCTTGTCCAGGGCCTTCTTGGAACCCGACGAACCGGTAAGCAGCAGCTGAGAAAGAGGGACCGTGCTGAACAGCGCCTTGGCACCGAGCACAACCTGAGCCGCGACGAAGCCCCACCAGGTCGGACCCGTCGCCTCGTTTGCATCGAGGGAGCTGGGCAGCGTAATGGAGAAATAATCGTCCGTCATGATGGCGGCGAGCCTACGGTCGAAGTACGCCTGGAACTCGTCGGCAGTATCAAGGCGCGAGACATCGTTAAGCTGCTGCTCGAACTCGGATTCGAAGGATCCCACATAGAGCCCCGTTATGGCTGCGGCGAAATACCAGCGCCGCACGAGCCTGCGCACAGCCAGCGGCTCCATGTCGAACTCATAGCGCCCGATAAGGTAGAACGCATAGCAAAACATGAGCGCGTTGCCCGACCCCACCTGGTCGGAGCAGACGTAGCCCGCCTCCGCCAGCGCGTTGATGAAGGCATGCCAGTTGTTCAAGTCAAGCACGAGATCGAGGGCGCGACCGAACGTGGCAAAGTTCTCGGCACGCGTCTCGGGCGTCGTTTCCTTTGTCTTGAGATCTCGCCCGCGAAGAATCTGATAGGCATAACGCAGGCGACCCCTCTTGAACCCTACGCCCACCGTGGCGCGAATGATATGCGTCGGCGAGACGGTCATGAGCGGGTTGTACGAGGTGCCCTTTGCGGGCGCATGGCTCATGGCGCAGAACTCCTCTATGCGTTCCCTCATGGCAGGCTCGTAGACCGAAAGCAGGGTCATGATGAAGTCATCCTGCTTAAGCGCCTGCCCTTGCGAGTTCACACGCACAAAGATGTCCGATACGGTCTCCTCGTCAGCCGATTCGGAAATCTCCAGCGTCGGCAGAAGATAACGCTCAAGCCCGAGTAATGCGTTGAGCCCGCTCTCGACGGCATCCTCGCCGTCATCGTCGAGTTCGGGTTCTCCCTTTTTGGCATTCGCCTCGTTAAGGCGCTTGATGAACGCCCTGCGATAGGCACTCAGCTTGTTGTCGTGGTTCGCCGCGAAGGCCTCGGATACGTCCGGCACATAGCGCGAATCCCTCTCGGTCGAGGCATCGGCATTCTTGAATGAGCGTGCGATAGGGTCGTAGGCGATTCTCACCGTTCGCTCCCTGAAGCTCTTGTCTCGCACGGGTACGCCGTACAGAGAGCTCAAGAGGGCAGTGAGCCTCTGCTGTCCGTCAATGACAAGGGACTTGGGGACGGCATACACCTTTTGGTTCGAGCCTATGGCAGACTTCTTGCCCGCACCATCGCTCGGAGAGTCCCACAACATCACATAGCCGATAGGGTATCCGCGGAGCATGGAATCAAGCAGGTCGCGGACCTTTTCGTTGCCCCACACGAAGGGTCGTTGCAGGTCGGGCAGGCCGATCTTGCCCGTCTGAACATCCTTCAGGATGTTACCGACCTCCAGCGATATGGGGTTATAGATGGAGTTAGGCATTGGCGGTATTCCTATCTCTACATTTGTATAGCTCGTCGCTCAATTCTTGATTTCTGTCGATGAAGGAGCAGAGCAGTTCACGGTCAATCTGGTATTGATAGTTGGGGCGTTCTTCGTCCTTGGCCTTAACCTTCGTTCGGAGCTCCTGTCGCCCATCATGCGTCACCGGAAAACTGTGAATGATTCTGTTCCTCTCATTTCCAAGATCACAGAGCAGTTCCAGTATTCTTACATCCTCTTCGTTCACAAGCCATTTCTTTCCTTCGTCCTTGAGCCGCCCCGTCGTCATGTCGGTAAGCTCATACCAATTGGGAGCCCCGGCGTGCATAAGATTCTCTACAAAGAAGGAGACGTTCGAGTTGAATACGTATACCGCCTCCCCAAGAAGGGTCAGGTATTCCTCGTCAGGCAGGGAGAAACGCGTGGGGTGGATCATTCGCTATCACCGACCTTCTTGGCGTACAGGTTGAAGAGATGGGCGACTATCTTCTCCTCGTCCCCACCGAAGTCGACGCCATAGGCGGCTTCGACGGCGGCGTCGAGCGCCTTGTGCGCTGCCATCAGCTCGGGGAAGAACATCTCGTTCTTGGGATCGTACATGTCCGCGAGCGTCGCACCTTCTTGAGCATCCCGGGCGTCGAGCACGGCTTGGGCACAACGCTCGACTTCCTCGCGTTGGGATTCCGTAGGCTCGGGCCAGACGAAGTTGTTGTAGACGATGCCTCCCGAGTAGCGGTAATCAGATTTGAGACGACCTGCAACCGTGCGCATCCATGCATTGTGGAACTGAGACTGAAGCACGCCAAAGTGATAGAGGGAGGCGTTAGGGATAAGGAACACCAGGTCGCTGCAGAGCGTCTCTGGACCCACGAAACCCATAGGGATATAACGCCTACGCTCGGATGATACCTTGGGGACCACAATCGAGTTCCCCTTCGGCATATTTTCAACGTGAAAATGAGCTGGTCTGTCTGCGAGCTTTCGAGTTGGCACGCTTTTACTAGCCAAACGATATTCGCGAACAGCCTCGATGCGCTCACGACAGTGGGGAAGCTCCTTCAGCTCCGCAAAGGTAGCGTCTCCAAGATAGAGACACCAGCGGCTTTCACCATGCAGGAATTCCCTGGAACCAATCCACCTGTGAAAGTACGACTCGGCTCCTGGTTCTTTATTTAGGAAATCAGTCCTCTCCTCATCGGCGAACAGGTAGAAGCCGCCGTCAATGGGCTTGTTTCCAATTCCGATTTTGGGAACATCACAAATAGGCTTATTCCGATTCCAAATAAATGCGTCTGGAGCATCGGAAAGGTATGCATTGATGCTCTTCGCGGCTTTCTTAACTTCAGCCGTATCGGGCGTGCCGTGGACATACAGTCTCTTCCCGCAGTTCTCCCGCGAGAACCCGACGATGACGCAGAACACGTGGGCCTTATCCGCCGCCTCGTTGTCCCAACGGAACGTGTTGTGAGCGAAGTCGATGTGGATACCCAGGTCGTGCAGGGGTTTCCAGAGGTTGGCGACCTGCTCGCCCTGACATATCGAGTTGGTAGAGACCAGGGCGCAGCGCGTACGCTTTCCCTGCGTGAACCTCGCGGCCTTCATGTACCAGGCCCCGCAGTAGTCGATGTTGCCTGCGTTCTTCGCTCCGTCGAAGACCTCAAGAAGCTCTGCCTTCTGCTCCTTGGACTGGTTGCGAGCACCCAGGAATGGCGGGTTGCCTACAAGATAAGTAAGGTCATCGGGGAACACCTCGGACCAATCGGTCTTGAGGGCGTTGCCCTCATGAAGGTTGCTGAGGCTCCTGAGCGGCAGGAAGTCGAAGTCATAACCGACGTATATCTCCTGCGTCTTTCGGAGCATCTGCTCCTCGGTGATCCAAAGGGCGGTCTTGGCGACCGAGACGGCGAAGTCGTTAATCTCGATGCCGTACAGTTGATCGAGAGATACGCGGACGGGGCTGTCCTGCGCAATGACGAGGGACGTCTGCCCCGCGTTGCCGGTCTCCTCGCTGAGCTCGTCCTCGATGATTCGGTTCTCGATGGTGCGCAGCTGCCGGTACGCCTCGGTAAGGAAGTTGCCCGAGCCGCACGCGGGGTCGCCGATGGTGATGGAGGCAACCTTGTCGTGCAGCCTCGCCAGGGCCTGCTTGCGTTTCGCTGCCGTCCTCTCGCCCTCGGCCTCGTGCAGCTCATCCCACAGCTCGTCGAGGAAGAGCGGCCTGAGGCAGCGCTCGATGTTCTCCACGCTCGTGTAGTGCATGCCCCCGGCATGGCGCGTCTCAGGGTTCAGCGTTCCCTCGAACACGCCGCCGAAGATGACGCCCGAGATCTCGCGCCAGTCGAAGTCCTGGGACGCGTCGGTGATGGCCCCGAGGATCTCCGAGGTCATCTGCGGGACGATGATGGAGGAGTCGGCGAACAGACCGCCGTTCACGTACGGGAAGGCCGCGAGGTCCTCGTCCATGTACTCGTCCCGCTTATCCAGGGGCGTGTCGATCGCCTCGAACAGGTCCACCAGCTTGCGGCGGAGCTTGGCAGGGTCACCCTCGCAGTACCTACCGAACGCCTGGTGCGATTGCAGGAGGTCGGCGTCCTCGGCGTAGAGCAAGAAGATGATTCGGGTGATGAGCACGTTGAGCGAGCGCTGCTCCTCTTGTGCCCGCTCGTCCTTCTCCTCAATGTGGTGGTACTGCTTGGCGAGGGCATCGTAGAGCCTGGAGACGTAGGCCCCGGCCTCGATGGAGAGCTGCTGCTCCTTGTGCAGGCGGCTCGTCTCGTTGGAGGTCAGGAAGGACAAGAGATACAGACTGTCCTGGAGCTCTTCGAGGGAAAACTCCTGCACGGTGTCCTCGGGCCTCTCGTTGTCGAGGTCGTAGAGACGGAAGGTCTCGAAGTTGCATGTCATCACCCAGCGGGGGCGCTCGGAGTACGGCAGGTGCCGCGCGTACCACATGGCCTGCTGGAGCGGCGTCTCCATGCCGCCGTTCCTGGGTTCGGGCTTATCGAGGTCGATGCCCCACGACTTCTGCTCGCAGAGGAAGTTGTGGTCGGAGACGAACACGTCGATGCGACGGCCTCTCACCTTCCGCTCGAAGTCGACGAAGCTGTCTATGGTGTTGGACGGGATGCCCAGGACGTTGATGAGCAGGTCGACCCAGAACTTCTGCGTATCCTGCTGCTCGTTGTTGGAGCCTGCGGGGATGGCACCGAGGCGCTTCTTCCACCGTTTGACGAACTCCTTTGCCTCTTTCTTGCTGGCAGGCATACCGGACCTCCTGCGTCGTCATCTCTTTCGGACAATTTTAAGGGGTAAGGGTGGTACCGCGGACTGAAGGGCGAGTTTTCAACGGCCCCCGGTGTCGGAGGGTCCCGAGTAAAACCCGGAGACGCCGGGGACTGTTAGAAACTCGCCCATCTCACAGCAACGTCAACCTAGGTTTTCAACGTTTGCATAGCCGAAGGGCCCTACATCCAGCCCATAGGCTGTGGGAAGGGTTGAAAACCGGTCCCGAGGATAAAATATGGAGTTGAGATGATTTCACCATAGAAAGAGCTTTCACCCCTAGTTCACCTCTCAATCGAGTTTTGCCCCTATTCATACAGAAACAGGCCAGACGATTTACACCGTCTGACCTGCTGTTTTCTCTGGTGCCCCCGGGCGGATTCGAACCGTCGACACCCGCTTTAGGAGATATGATTTAATGCTATCCCCTACTATTCATCAAGCATCATTGAACACCATATAACCGCAGATAAACATAGCAGTTTGTGCCTTTTACCTCCGGTAGCTGCGCCTACGCTTTTACAAACATATTACTAACAGCTTTAGCTAAACTGCACTCAATGAATTGTTGAAAACTATTCAAAGAAACGGAGTGCAAAGATGTCAGAACAGCCACTAATTAGCGGAAGAGGCACGTGTTGGAAAGACAAGAGATCACCTAACACCTATCGCTATTATTTTTCCCTTGGGGTCAAGGACCCTAAGACAGGGCGTTACAAACGATCCCCAACTTATACGGTTCGTTGCAAGACTAAAACAGAAGCTAAGGCTGCAATGCAGGCCAAGCTGGCTGAAATCAACTCCTCTGGCACGATCACTAAAACTAAAAAGCCCACTTTGCTTGCGTCCTACTGCTGGGCCTTTCATGAAAATAGGGACACCGAGCTTGCGCCAACGAGCTATGAAAGAGAAGCGTACGATTGCAGGCATATCGAAGACCTATTCGGTGCGTTTCAGACAATTGAGGGGCTAACTCCCGATCTAATCGAAGAAACATATGCCGAAGCTCGTCGTACGGGAAAATACAAACCATCTGAGCTTGTACGAATCAATGCGAAACTGCGCCAGATTCTGTCGAATGCAGTCGCAAAGAGAATAATTGACCGAAACCCCTGCGCTACCGTTCATGTTCGCAGACCACGCAACAAAAGAGAATCACTGACAATCGAGCAAGTAGCTACCCTATGCACACATCTTCAACACATTGAGCTCACCGCCGAAGCTGTTGGTACGCTAGTACTAGTGTATACGGGTATGCGAAAAGGCGAGATGCTGGGCCTCGAATGGCGCGATTGGGACCCTGCCAATAAAACCTTGAAAATTGACAGGCAGTACACCAACGATCATGAACTGAGGGCACCCAAGTCACAAGAAAGCCAACGCAAAATCCCCGTTGGAGAAACCCTGGCCGAACGTCTTCAATCATGGTCAGCCATACAAAAAGAGCTCCTGGCCTCTCTGGGGCTGTCCCAGACTGGCAGCACTCCCATCATTAGCGATATTGCTGTCGAGCAAGGGGTCCCTACTGTCTGTCACATGAAGAACTACATCTTCAACCATTGGTTTCGCGATTTCGCAGTTAGCTGCAGTCTTGGAATCTATGAGCCGAATAATTCGACTGGCGGAAAACTATATAAGGGCATCTGCCCGCATCAGCTCAGGCACTGCGTAAGCACTTTTATGCTGGCGAACGGATCGGACGTTAGAAGCGTGCAAGGTATTCTTGGCCACGCGGACCCCAATATCACGCTCAAAACGTATACAAGCCTCGTTCAACAATCAGAAATAAAAGCAGTTAAAGGCTACGAAGACTTCATCAACGCCTATATACAGAGAAGCGAGAAATAGCATGTTTTTCATTCATCGTTTTATTCATAATATTACGGTACTATAATACCGTTTCCGCAGGTAGATGCTATATTTGATTGACAACTAATGAGTTTTAATACATGCTAAAGCTGTCAGATGGCTAAGCATGTAGTCATAGAAACCGGCCCCCCAAGTGCTTATGAACCTGGTAAGTCTTACAAGCACAGGGAGGGCCCTCATTGAAAGGATAGCTCATCATGGCTACTCCAAAGATTAGCACTCAGGCGTCCACACCGACTTTCCCCACTGGTGCCGCTCAGTGCGATCGGTTGCTCCGCGTTAACGATATCCGCGAACTCACTGGCTGGAGCGAAAACACCGCACGCAAATTCATGCGCGAGTCCGGCAAGCTCATCCAAATCCATCGCTCGAATTACATGTTTGAAAGCTCGTTTTATGAGCTTTTCAAGCAGCTTGAAGGTCGTACCGCCCACCTTGACTAGGCGGTAAACATGAGCGAGCTACCGTCGATTTCCGACAAATTTTCCGATGATGTTACTGAGCAACGAGAGATTAGAAGGAAAATGGATAACGCGAATTTTATTTCGGTGCCCGACTGGGCGTGTTGTGCCACCACTGTCGCTGCCGAGCGCCTCATCCTCGGCCTCGTATGGAAGCTTGGAAATCCTTCCAAAAACAAACGAGCCATGGGCTTTTACGCAAAAAGCAAATGGATTGAGGAGCGCTACCACCTAAGTAAGAACACGATCTCCCGAGCCTATGCCTCTTTGAAGAATAAGGGGTTTATTCAAAAAGCGGGTGATGGCAGCTGGATGCTTAATTACGCTGCAATCTACCGCGCCGCGATCGAAAACGCTTGGGAGCCCCCGAAATCTTAAGTCCACAGACCGACTATCGACGTGGGCTTCTGTCAAACAACCGAGTTAAAAACCACTGAGCAAGAATCCGCTTCAATAGAAGAGGATTCTGGCTCAAATGATATCCGGCCGTTCGCGCAGCGATGTCCACCGCAATCTGGCAAGAATCGAGGACGGGGAAACCGTCATCGAGGTCGTGAAGGTCGGTAATCGCCAGGCGTCTACAAAAACATGCCGCGGATGTAAAATGAAGCAGGGTCGAACCGGAACAGTTCCCGGACAATTGGCGTCCGGCCAGACACTTCGATTCGACCCTTTCTCATACCTGCATCTAAAATACTCCCATAATCATTCTCGACATCTTTAACGCCCTCACCTCCTGCCACCAGCACGTCGTAGGTGCCATTTTCAACGAATCGATATGGCCGTCCATTCATGGTCTTTAAGGCACGTGATACCATGAAAGCGTGCGGTATTTCTCCAATCGAAAACCTGCGTGAACGCATGACTTGAGACGCTTTTAGAACTCACCAAGCGCAGGACAAACACAACTCAACAGCGGCCGCGTATTTGTTCCCAGCCGTACGGCATGGCGGAGCCATGCCCATTGTTGATTGGAGTGCCGCACGATGACAGACAACCCAAACGAGAGAAAAATCAGCGAGACGCCCGGCGTGAAGTCCGTCCTCGATGAGGCCGCCGAGCGGATCGAGGCGACATGGCGGGAGAAGCTGCTGCGCGAGACGGGCAACCTCATGACCGAGAACGCACTGCTCATGGCCCAGGTGGATGAATTCAGCCGCAAGCTCGTCGAGGCGACGGATCGGAACGAAAGACTTGAGGCCGACTGCAATGAGCGGATTGCCTTTATAGAGGAGAAGTTCGAACTCGATACCGCGAGCCTCGAGCTCGAGAACAACGAGCTCCACGCCGCAAGCGTCAGGTACTTCTCCCGTGCTAAGGAGCTCGACAGGCAGGTCGTTCAGCTCCACGCCGAGGCTGAAGCCATGGCCGATGAGATCGAGCGCCTGCGCGTCGAGCGTGACGCCGCGTTGAAAGCCCAAGCCGAGCTGAGCGATGCGCTCCTGGCCCAGCACGACCTGATGGCCGCGGTAGCCGCCCTCAAGGACCGCCTCGCCGCCTCCGAGCAGCGGGCAGCCGCGGCCGAGGCCAAGGTCGAGGCCATGACCCAGATGAAGGATGAGTAGGTCGCATAGCATCTAATTTTCTAGAAACCCTCTAGAGCATTTCTAGGGGGTTTCTAGAACTGAGAACCGGGCGCAGCACTTTCGATCGGCACGATGTCTCGATAGACCAGGCGATGCCTGTCGTCGCGCCATTCGTCGCCGTGGTAATGCCCGAAGAGCCAGATGCGATAGTCGAGCCGCCCGTCGAGCTCGCCCAGGAAAGTTTGCAGCGTATCCCCGCCGCACTCACGTCCGCGCTCGCGGCACAGCTCTCTAGCCAGGGCAGCAGGAGCCTCGTGACTCACCACGTAGTCGACCCTCCAGCCTACGCGGTTGAGCGAGGCGCGGCAGTGGTCCATCTCTTCCTCGCTCGGCATCTCCTCGGGCCACCAGCTCCTCCCCTCCTTGCGATACTGCCTGTCGTTGCTCGCGGCGCCGCCCATGGCAAGGACTGTGAACCCGTCGATATCGAACACCTCTCCGCGCATCAGGTGCAGCACGTGCGGCCGCGCCTCATGGACGAGGCCGCCGTTCCACTCCCGCACCGGCAGTTCTGCCAGCATCCGGTGGTTCTCGTGGTTGCCGTCTACGAAACACGTGGTCCATGGTTTTGACTCAAACCAATCGAGCCAATACCTCTCAGCATTCGAGCCGTCCCAGACAAAGCCGAAGTCGCCGGCCACGATCACCGCGTCATCGCGCGTCAGGGTCCGGCCCAGCGGCCAATTTTTGAATGCAAACCGGCTGGACCCGTACTCGGCCCTGCCGTGCACGTCGCCTGTCACATAGACCGTCATCAGTACGCACCCCACGGCAGGAGTTTGTCCCCGAGTCTCACGATTCGGTCATACAGCACCGTGTGCCGTTCGTCCGGGTTGCCGTCTCGGTGAAAATGGCCGTAATACCAGTGCTTATAGTCCAGGCGGTCCTCGAGCTCATCGAGGAATCCGGTCAGCCGGTCCACATCAGGGCGTTCCCAGCCTGGGTCCGGGTAGAGCGTCGGCGAGAGCATACGCGTGGCGCAGGTATGGGTGATGACGCAGTCGACCTTCCAGCCGACCTCGTCGAGCTTTGCCCGCGCGGCATCGAATTCGCACTCATCCGGGAGCTCCTGAGGCCACCAACTGGAATACGGCACGCGGTATTCCCTGTCCACGCTCGTGGCACCGCCCATGGTGAAGATTGTCGAACCGTCGAGCTCAAAGACCTCGCCGCGCGTCAGGCGCCGAATGGGCGAGGTGTCCGACAGGCGCTGCGTCAGCCCGCCATGCCACGGCTCCATGGGGCGCTCCTCCCAGTGATCGAAGCGCTCGTGGTTGCCGTCGACGAACAGTACCGTGTAGGGGCGCGACTCCAGCCAAGCGATGTCGGCGCATTCCTCGGCAGAAAAGTCCCACGGAAAGCCAAAGTCACCGGCAACGATGAGACAGTCGTCGCTGGTAAGACTATCGCCAAGCTCCCAGTCGCGGAGCTTTTGCATGTCGAGTCCACCGTGGATGTCGCCCGTCACATAGACCGTCATCGAATCACCTCTTCCCTCTTGTACGCCGCCAGCTCGCGCTCGACCTGTCTGTCGCCGGTCCCGTTGACCCACCAGGGCCATTTCACCCGGCCGCACGGCTCGTCGACTCCGGCGAACCATTCCCTCAGCTCATCGAGGCTCACCGGGGAGTGCCCGTTGGCATCGCAACCGACGTCGTAGCGCAGAAGGCCCTGCTTGCGGTTGAACTCGTTGTACGCGCCGCCGCTGCTGTGGATGTGCCCGTGGAGGTGCCACGATCCATGGTTCATGCCCTGCCAGTCGGCCATGGGGTAATGGCTCAGGACGATCTTCTGCCCGTCGATCTTGAGCACGCAGATCGGCGGCTCCACGGTGAAGGCGCCCGTGACCGCCGGCTGGGTCCAGTCCTTGTCGTGGTTTCCCGGGACGAGGTGGATGCGCCTGCAGGCGATCTGCTTGCGCAGCCCGTAGGCGTCCTGGGCGGTCATCTTGAATGAGAAATCCCCCAGGATGTAGAGCTCGTCGTCCACGGCAACCTTGCCGTTGATGTTGTCGACGATGGCGTCGTTCATCTGCCAAATCGTCTCCCACGGGCGGTCGGTGAACTTCAGCACGTTCTCATGCCCGAAGTGGGTGTCGCTGGTAAACCAGATCATTTTTATGTCTCCTTTTATCGCTAAAAAACGTTCTCCTTCGAGGTCAGGAGACGTTTTATGAGCGACATGAGGTGCATATCCCTCATGTTTCAAGCTCCAATCTGCCGGATTTGCCCAACTATATAAGTTTACGCCCACGCGCGAACAGGATTTGATTTTTGAAATATGGACGAATTCCTCGTCAGGAGGGTAAAATGGTGCCGACGGCAGCCCAAGTTGTAGAGAGCTGGGCAGAGCCGTTGCTTAATGAAGTTGGGTCATCGTCTTAGCGACGGTGGCCTTTCTTTTTGGGCTTCGAACCCTGCTTGAGTGCCTTGGAAAGGCCGACAAGGGCCGTGAGGAGCGAGACCATAGCGGTCAGGAGCTTCACGAGCTCGGTGAAATCGGTCATGGGCATCACCTCCCATCGGATGGAGGGCTCTGCCCGGCACGAGGGCTGCCGACAGCAAGGACGATTCTATCAGAGCGGCTGACCCCCGCCGATCAATTCACGCTCCTCATCCTCACCGAATTGCGAGTATGGCAGAATCGGCACTGGATGGCAGCGCGCTAGGGCACCGACGATAGGCTTTCCAAAACTAGCGAGGCGCGTCGCCGCGATCGTAATCGCCTCGGTCGACCGCACGATCGACCTGCGGCGAGATGTCGCCGTTGCCACCATGGGCTCGTCCTGCGGCGCGAACGCGGTCATCGCCAGCATCGGGAACGGCGCCGGCGTAACGGTTGCGAATCTCCCTTGCGTAACCGCGCCGGGCAAGAAGCTCATCACGAACCGCCGGATCCTCGAGCAGATCTTCATCGCACTTCGGTGCGATGAACTTAGGAAAGAGATTGTAGGCGACGCCCTTGCTCGCCTTTGCCTGCTCGACCCACGCCGAATACGCCTTCTTAAGCCGTTGAATGTAAATCTCGCAACGCCTCTCATAAGGAAGGGCTCGCTCGGCCTCCAGCACGTTATTTTTGAAGGCCGCCTCAAGTTGCTTGACCGCAAACCTCCCGTCAAGACGAGTCAGGTTGAAAGTGCACTTCGGGTTGCCGGCCTCCTTGATATCGAGATCTGTCGCATAGACTCGATTGTTCTTGATGAAAATGTCTACGCCCCATGAGGCAAGTAACTTTTTAAACTGCTCCATATTCTTCGGATGACCTTCGTTGATTGCAAGATGGATCAACTCGCGCAGATTGTTTTTATAACTGTACTCTCCCCGCTCAACGATTTTCTTTTCAGTGTCGCGCGGCTGTCGGTCTCGAATCTTCGAGTTCTTCTTTCCCTTTTCGAGCTGAGCGAGATTCCAGGCCTCGTCCATTTCACGAACCCACGCAGCGCGTTCGTACTTTCCGCGACGCCCGCCCGTCTCGCAACGCTTACCCGTCAAAAGATCCGTGCGGTTAATCGCCATATGAACCGCATAGCGTTTTCCCGCCTTATCGCTTTCCTCATGCAACGCGACAATCACTTGTTGATGCGGGTAGTGTTTCGCAAGCCATTGCTCCGCGTAGGCCATACACGCATCGGGGGTCATCTTGCCTCCGTTGCAGCCGCACTCCTCGGGCAGAAACGCGAGAATCTGATGAAGCATCGTTATGTTCTTCGCGCCGGCACGCGCGGGCCTGTCGTGATGGAACATCTTCCGCGTCATAGCCATTTCGGAAAACCAGTGCTTTCCGTTCGCGAGGTTCCAGCCGCCGCGGGCCAAAGCATTCTTTCCGTTAATGTACTTGCGCAGGTGCTTCGCGTAGCGCTCGGACGAAACACCTTTCTGCTTAACGACGGTCATCGAGCTCACCGCCATCGGTGAAATAGCGCTGTTCGAGCTCTTCGATGAAGAGAGTGACTTTACGGGCATTTTGGTAAACCTTTTCAAGCGTTCGGAAAACCGCCTTCTCGTTGTAGGCCGGAAGACCTTGCGCATTCACAAAATACATCAGCTGGTTGAGGTTCGTCCCCTCGCGATACAGCTCGTGATAGATTTTTGCGACCTGGCTCATATCGAAATCGATCATCTCGATTTTCCCGGCCAGCATCACGCGGCGGGCATACGCACTGACGGTCGTGCCGAGCGCATCCGCCTGCTTGCGAATCGCCTCGTGCTCGCCATCGGTGACTTTGACGTAAATAACCTCCGAGCGCTTTTCGTTCGAATCCTCTGAAACGGTTTGCAGCTTTTTGCTACGGCCACCGTTCTTATTTTTGGAAATGACTAGATCATCGAACGATTCATTCCAATGAATCAGTGCATAGCGAATGAATTCGGCTTTCGTCATGCCCGCCTTTTCTGCCAAAGCGGAAAGCGTTTCGTATTCTTCAGAAGTGAGTGTCGCCTTAACGGTGTGCGGACGTTTGCAACTCATCATTCATGCCCCCAGGAAAGCAGAGCGAATCGGTGAGGCCACCGATTCAAAACCGATATGAGATTGCTTTCCTTTTTAGGAGCGACTGACGTCGCGCCGATTTTTGAAGTGACGCCGTCGCTTCCCTTAGAGAAATGAAGGCGAACTTCATTTCTAACTTTATCGCCGTGTGAGGTGTTAAACAAGATGTGTTGGCAGATAAAGGGGGCGAGTATGGCCCCATTTATCTAGCCCAACACCAATCTTGCAATCACCGGGACGGCGATTGGGCGAAGCGTAGCGTAGACACGAAATGAGAGGCCTCGTTTCGAGCGAAAGGCTTCGCGGTGTCGTAGTGTCAGCGGAGACCGTGAGCGGAAGCGAATTTTTAACGCGAAGGATGCTGAGTGTTAGAAATTCGCTGTAGCGGACTCCGGGCGAGGGCTGGAGCAAGTCGATGGAAGACCTTACCGATTTGCGGAAGGTTTTGCCCGAAGCATCCGGCACCGCCGAATTCTTTTGGAACGGCCTCTCGTTTGATTGCTTTCCTATCGTTTGCTCCCAGACTGGGCGTCTAAAAAAGGCGGCCGAACCGGCCGCCCACAAATAAATAAACATTTACCGAATGTAAGAGGAGAGGAACGATGCACATTACTCCCAGTGGCCGGCGACGTCGACAACCCAATGTTGTCCCGTAGCCTGCTGTTCATAATGTCCTTGGTCCTCAGAGGTGGTATACGAATCATTGATTGCAGAACCGCCGTTAGGATGCTGCGCATCGCCAAAAGTAGCGTGAGCGTGAGCGTCCATTTCGGCTGCAGATCCAAATGCTGCGTGGCATGCACTGCAGATCCAACGTTCATGGCGCGTATAAACCACATTCGGCACCCAGACCTGGCTGTAATCTGTCTCCCAGTGGCCCTGCTCGGCAACCCACTTCTTCTGGCTGCCGCCGTTGGAAGAGGAATTGTTGCTGCCGGAACTCTGCGAATTGCCGGAATTCTGCTTGGACTGGGAGGAATCGCCCTTGTTGTCCGACTTCGAGGAATCGGAAGACTTGTTATCCTCCTTCTTGGAGTCATCGGACTTCTGGTCCTTGTCGTCGGATTCTTTCTTCTCCTCGGTCTTGGTTCCAGAGGTTTGCGCCGCCTTTTCTTCGCTTGGCTTCTTTTTGTCTTTATTCTTTACCGCTGTGGCGGCCCTTTCCGTAGAGCCGCTTCCTTGCTTTGCAACGCTGGCACATCCAAGTTGAGGTGCCGAAAGGCACACCAGAAGCGCAACGATAATAGCCTTTGTTCTCACACCGATCTCCCTGTCCATGAAACCGGGCGTTGGACACTAGCCGATATCCAACACCCGACTCGCTTTTACATCTGCTCGCGGCGCTTCTTCCGGTCGAGGAAGACGCCGGTCGCCACGAGGACGGTGCCGCCGATGACAAACGTCTCCCCGATGAGGCCCGCGCGGTCGCCGGTCTGGGCGAGGCTACCGGACTGGGCGGTCTCCGTGCCGGCGAGGTGCTTCGGGCTGTATGCCGCCTGCTTCTTTGCGGCCTCCTCCGCCTCCTGACGGGCGATCTCGGCGGAAAGCTCCTGCTCTGCCGCGATGCAGTCGGACTTCGCCTGCTCGTAGGCAGCGAGTGCCGCATCATAGCCGGGTTGGAGCCCGTCCACCGCGGCCTGCTTCTCGTCCAGGATGGCCTTGGCGGGCGCGACCTTGGCACGTGCCTCGACTGCTGCGGCGAAAAGCGCGTTGAGGGCGTCATCCGCGTTCACATCATGGCCGGAAGCGATCGCCGCGCCGGCATCGATGGAGTTCAGCTTCGACAGCTTGGCGTCTGCCTGCGCCTTTACCTGCTCGGCGGCGGAGACCAGGGACTCGGCGGCGATGGTATCCGCCTTCGCGGCATCGAGCGCGGCCTTGGTGTCATTGACGGCCTTTACTGCATCCTGCTCGCGCCGCTGTGCCTCTGCGAGCTTCGCGGCAAGACCGGTGAGGATGTCGAGGTTCGACTGTGCGTCCTCGAGATCGGTCTGGGAGCCGGTGAGCTTGTCGGCGGCAACGCCAGTGCCGGTCCTTGCGGCATCGACGGCACGCTGAGCATCCGCGAGGGCGCTTGCGGTGCCGTCCGCCTTTTGCTTGGCGGCGGCGAGGACTGTCGCTTTCTCGACCTGATCGGCTGCCGCCGCGTCATGGACGCTCTTTGCGGTATCGACCGCCTTCTTGGCGTCGGCGACGTCCTGGAAGAACTTCGCGAGGTCGGCGTTCGCATCGTCCACGCCCTGCTGCTTAGCAGCGGTGTCCGCCTTGGCGGAATCCAACTTAGACTGTGCGGTCGTTACGGCTGCGTTGGCGGCATCAAAGGCGACCTGCTTCTGCTGGACGGTCGACTTTGCCGTAACGACTGCCGCGTTGGCGGCATCGAGGTTCGATTTCGCCGCATCCAACCCAGCTCGGGCATCCGTGACGCCCTGCTGCTTGGCGGCGAGATCGGCCTTTGCGGCATCGACGGCACGCTGGGCATCGGTGACGTCCTGCTTCGCGGCATCGATACCTGCCTGTGCGGAATCCGCTGCGACCTGCTTCTGCTGGACGGTTTCAACGGCGTCGGTGGCTGCCTGCTGCTTGGCGGCGAGATCGGCCTTGGCTGCGTCGAGTGCGCTCTTGGCGTTCTTGAGACCGTCGATGTAGGAGGTCAGCTTTTGCTCGTACTCGTCGACGGAGATGGGGTTCGTGTTCCAACCGGAGCCGGACCAGCCGGAGATCTCTGCGGTGTAGCACTGCGTCTGAAGCCCGGACATGGTGCCCTTGGTGCAGGTTGCCATTCCCATAACGGCGAGTTCGGGATTGATGATGTTCATGTAATGACCGACGGTGCCGCTGCTGCCGTTCTCCCAGCGGCAGTTGTTTGCAATCCAATGGTTGATTGCGACGCCGTTCTTTGCATAGAAATCATAGGCATCCTTGCCGACAAGACCGGTGACTCCATAAAGGGTCTCCGTTGCCTTGTCGAAAAAGCCCTTCTCCTGCTCGATCCACTGCCCACTCGGATCGATTCCGTAATTCCATGCCAGGTTTTCGGCAAAATCATATTGACGGGCATGATCGAGCACAGTGTCACTGTAGTTGGCATCCGCAATGGCACCGGCGATGAGCTTGTAGGTGACCTGGAGCTCGGACAGGCCGACCGACTTGCGGTAGTCGTTGACGGACTTCATCCACCTGATCGCATTGAGCATGTTATCAAGGGACGTGGCGTCCTTGGAGTTGCCGACTTCGGTCTTTCCGGCATATTTGGCGTTCAGGATGATGTTGACTGCGTCATCGGCACCCATGGCACGGAAGAAGCCGATGGCTCCCTGCTTGAGTTGCGCGTCGGCGGAATCGAGTTTCGCCTGTGCCTCGTCGACCTTCTGCTGCGCGGCGGTCACGGAGGCGTCTGCGGTATCCTTTGCGACCTTGGCGTTCGCAAGCTCTACGTCGGCGGCTTCCTTGGCGGACTCGGCGTCCTTGACAGCCTGCTTCGCGGCATCCAGCTTGGCGACGGCGTCGGCATTCGCCTGCTTCGCGGCATCGAGGGCGGCGTTCGCGGCATCGAGAGCGGATTGGGCGGCGTTCACACCGGATTCGGCATCGACCGCGGTCTGCTGCTTTACGGAGAGGGACGCCTGGGCATCATTCAGGTCGGCCTGTGCCGTTGCCGCAGCGGACTGCGCCTGCTCGAGCTCGGACTCGCACTGGGACTGCACCGCTCGTGCGGCGGCGAGGGCTGCCTCTGCGTCCGCGACCTTCTGTTTCGCCGCATCGTACTCCGGACCGCTGGCGCCTGCCTCCGCTGCGGCGAGGTCGGCTTTCGCCTGCTCATAGGCGGCGCTGGCGGCTGCGGCCTTCGCATCCGCCGCGTCCTTGTTCTGCTTGGCTGCGACAAGGACGGCATCGGCGGCATCCTTTGCAGACTGGGCCGCAACCAGCTTGGACTGGGCATCGGCAAGCGTCGCGTTGGCGTTGTCGAGTTCGGCCTGTGCCCTGCTCACGGCAGCCTGGGCGTCGCGCACGGCCTGCTCGGCGGCACTGATTGCCTCCGGGGCGGCGCTTACGGCATCTGCCTTGGCTTTATCGAGGGCATCCTTGGCATCCTGGGCCGCCTTGAGGGCGGACTGGTACGCTTCGTCCTTCTCGGACGCATCCGCCTTGGCGTCTGCGAGACCCGCCTTCGCCTGCTCGAGGTCCTTGCCGGCAGCGTCGGCGGCGTCCTTGCCCTCCGCGACCTGACGGGCGTACTCGTCCATTGCCGCTCGGTCGGCTGCCGTGCCGGCGCTGACTGCAGAATCGTAGGATGCCTTGGCCTGGTCGCGGGCGGAAGCCGCCTCGTTGTAGGGATCGGCGGCCTCATCGTAGGATGCCTTGGCGGCGTCCTCCTTCGCCTTCGCCTCGTCGACTGCCTTCTGCAGGTCCGCGATGGTCTGTGCGGCGGATTTCGCGCCGGTACCGGATGCAGCGCCGGCATGGGCGGCGATCGGCGACATCACGGCGGGGTGCTGCGTGCCCCCGTCACCGGTCTGGGCGAATGCCGTGAACGGTGAGATGAGGCTCGATCCGGTCATGGCGGCCATGGTCGCCGCGGTGACGGTCAGACGCGCGATCCCCTTCGGGGCGTGAATCTTTTTGTTTGGCAGTGTGGCGAAGTGGTCGCCGCCGGCAGCGAAATGCTTTCCCTGAGTCATTGCTATTCCATTCCTTTTCCGTGCCCTATCCGACTGGGCATCAGAGTGCTTTCCAATAGAGATAATTATGCGCCTTAACAGGGATTGTTGTATATAGTCCGTTGGCTTTTATACAACAATCCATGACTCTTTTTGTCATGGATATCTCGCCGCTACAACGATCCTTTGGTCTACGCTGCAAAGAATTAAGATCAAAGTCTGGTTACTCTCAAGTACAATTTGCGAATCGCATCGGCATGGACAGGTCTTACTACGCCTCGATAGAGGTCGGACGAAGAAATGTCAGTCTTTCTAACCTCTGTAAAATTGCTAACGGATTCGACATGACAATCGCTGCACTCATGACTGGTGTGACTGAGAAAACGGATTAGTCCATCAATCAATCAGCGAACGCAGTGAGCGAATCAATCGACGGCACAGCCGGCGGCAAGGTCACGGCACGTGACCGCGCAGCGAGCTTCGCGAGCGAAGGGGGACAGCATCGCTGTCCCTATTCTTTATCGACGGCTTAGCCGGCGGCAAGGACACGGTACGTGGCCGCGCAGCGAGCTTCGCGAGCGAAGAGGACGGCATCGCCGTCCCTATATTTTTATAGTATATTTCTCTATTAATTGATTTCACCAAAATGGGTATAGCGCAAGCTTCTGAACAGGCGTTTTTATCAAAAACTCAAAGCAGCCGAATCATCAAAATGGTGAAATTTTTTACCCAAATTGAGGAAGCGCTTCACCAAAATGGAACCGACTAACGGCTGTTGAAAACTTTTTATCCCCAAAATGGTGATTTCCTGTTTTCAGTGGAAAACTCGGTAAGTTAAATTATTTACTTACCAGATTTACAAACAAAAGCAGTTCTTAACCCTAAAACCAGAACAGGTCAGAAGCAAAACTAACTCCTGACCTGCGATTTTTCTGGTGCCCCCGGGCGGATTCGAACCGTCGACACCCGCTTTAGGAGAGCGGTGCTCTATCCCCTGAGCTACGGAGGCATGTTGTACTAGTGTAGCAGATTTACTGCATTGCCATACGTCGCATGACTAGACTTCGAAGTTGCGGTGGATTAGTTCCTGTCTGAAGCATCCAAAGCCGTAGTTAGGAACTATTTCACCGCAACTTATGGTGAGCTAGTTGCCTTTGTGGAAAAGGTTCTTGATGACAGAGGGGATGCTCTTGGCGCCCTTGGCGGTCACGTCAATAAAATCGGGCGAACGAACGAGCTTGTTCTCGTCAACGTACTTACGCACCGCGCGAAGCGTTTCTTTGTCATTGCGCGTCGAAAACGTAAAGTGGCCATTCTCTTTGGTAAAGATGGCAAAACGCGTGATCTTCTTGGTGCCGCGCAAAACCTCGGCGGCAATATAGTCGACCTCGTCCCACGGGATCTGAATATAGTCCTCGGGATTACGCTCGTTATAGTACTCAAACGCCTTATTGCCCACCATGACGTTACCGTGACTGGTAAGCCCCATCAGGCAGGTTGCCGGCGTTGCCAGATCGACCGTGCTGTTCTGAGATTGCGCCATACGCGCCTCGCCCTCCAATAAAAACAATCGGACCGCATCCAGTGTACCCACCGGGTGCGGTCCGTTTCAATGGCTCAAAAGCCCTTGCCTAGCAACTCTCGGTCTTAAGCCGAAGCGTGCTTACATGAAGCCGCAGACGCGACCGATGATGCCGACGGCGAAGAGAGCCAGGATGATGACGATCGGGCTGACCTTCTTCTTGAGAAGCTTGCAGACCAGCAGGGTCAGGCACACGGCGGCAAGGCCGGGGATGAGCTGATCGAGGTTGGCCTGAAGCGTGGTGACCTTCACCGGGTCGAGTGCGTTGGCACCGACAGAGCTGTACATCGTCAGTGCCTGCTTGATGCCCTCAGAACCGGCGGGCAGGTTGGCCCAGTCGATATAGGCGCCAGCAGACTGCGTGACCTTGGAGACGACCGGGGTGAAGGAGATGGACACCCAGCGCTCGACCAGGGCGCCGATGATGAACATACCCAGGATGGAAGCACCCTCGGTAACCTTGCCCATCAGACCACCAGAGAGGTCCTTGGCGATGGAGGAGCCGACCTTGTAGCCAAACTCCTGCGTGTACCACAGGAAAGCGTAACGGATGATGTTCCACGCGAAGAAGAACAGCAGCGGACCGGCGATGCTGCCGGACAGGGCCAGGGAAGCGCCCAGAGCACCCAGGATCGGGCGAAGGGTGAACCAGAAGGCGGGGTCGCCGACGCCGGCGAGCGGGCCCATCATACCGACCTTGACGCCCTGAATGGCAACGTCGTCGATCGGAGCACCGTTGGCGCGCTCCTCCTCGAGAGCGAGGGTGACGCCAATGACGGGGGCGGAAACATAAGGATGGGTGTTATAGAACTCCAGGTGGCGCTTAAGGGCGGCAATCTGGTCATCCTTGTTGGTGTAGAGCTTCTTGATCGCAGGGATCATTGCGAAGCACCAGCCGCCGTTCTGCATACGCTCGTAGTTCCACGAGCCCTGAAGGAACTGATGACGGAAGCAAACCTTCTTGCGGTCAGCCTTGGTGAGCTGAATCTTGTTCTCTGCCATATGTATCACTCCCCTCCTACTCGTAATCGTTCAGAATGTCGCCGAGCGGGTCGCCGGAGCCACCGCCCATGCCGCCACCCTGCTTGGCCAGATCCTTAAGGCCAAGGTAGATGAGGGCAAGGGAGATGCCGATGAGACCAAGGGCGATCAGCGTGAGCTGAGGGATGGCAGCAAGGACAAAGCCGAGGATGAAGAACGGCCAGGTCTCCTTGGTGGCCATCATGTTGATGACCATGGCGTAACCGACGGAAGCGACCATGCCGCCGCCGACAGCCATGCCGCCGGACAGCCAGTCGGGCATAGCGTTAAGCGCGTTGGTAACGGCCTCGGCCGGGATAACGCACAGAAGCACTGCCGGGATGGCGATACGAAGGCCCTGCATGAGGATGGCAGCGTACTGCCAGCGCTCGATGCCGGCGAAGTCGCCCTTCTCGGCGCAACCGTCCATGGCGTGAGCGATAGCGGTAGCCAGGGTACGGCAGATCATGGTCAGGAACAGACCAGCGACCGACAGCGGGACGGCGACGGCGATAGCGGCGGTAACGGCCTTAGCCGAATCGGTGGCGCCGCCGTTGAGGGCGAGCACCATGATAATCGAAGAGGCGACCGAGGCCAGAGCGGCATCAGGCGCGACGGCGGCGCCGACGTTAGCCCAGCCAAGGGCCATCATCTGGAGCGAACCGCCCAGGAGGATGCCCTCCTGAAGGTGACCGGTTACGAGACCGATAAGCGTGCATGCCACGAGCGGCTGATGGAACTGGAACTCATCCAGAATGCCTTCCATACCGGCAAGCAACGCGACAATCGCAACAAGCAGAATAGTGATTGCAGACATGTATCGGACCCTCCTTTACTATGCTTGAGCGGCCAGTTCGGCCTTAGCTTTCTTCAACATGGCGTCGAGATCCTCGGAGGAATCCGAAGGAACCTTGCGGACCTCGAACTTGACGCCCTTGGCCTTGAGGGCCTCGAGGGTTTTAACGTCGTCATCGCCCATAGCGACGGCGTTGGTGACGACGACCTTGCCCTTGGAGTGAGCCATGGAACCGATGTTGACTTCCTTGATGTCGACGCCGGCCTCGATGGCCCTGAGCAGATCCTGCGGGTTCTCAAAGAGCAGCATGGCCTTGGTGTCACCAAAGCGCGTGTCCTTGACGACCTCGGCCATCTTCTTGATGGGAACGACGTTGGCATGGACTCCCGGAGGGGCAGCCTGCTCGATCATGGTCTTGCGGAGCTCGTCGTGAGCAACGCCGTCGGAAACCACGATGATGCGGTTGGGGTTGATCTGCTTGGTCCACGTGGTGGCCACCTGACCATGCAGCAGACGGGTGTCAATACGGACGTGGGCAATCTTGATGTGCCCGTCGCCGATGACCGTTCCCGGAGGGATGGCGCCTGCAGGAGCAGCGGCGGCCGTAGCCGGCTTCTTCTCCTCGGGCTCCAGAGACTCGGGCTTGACGCGCACGCCAGCCTTAGCCTCAGTCACGAGATGTTTTGCGATCGCATGTGCAGTGTTCTTTGCGTCAAAGCGCTGCGAATATGCCTCGATGAGCATAGGCAGGTTGACACCGGTGACGATAGCCCAGGAATCGTGGCCCTCGATGAGCCCGCTGATCTGGTTGAACGGCGTGCCGCCCCACAGATCAACGAGGAAGAGCACCTGCTCCTGGTCCTCGAAGGAAGCGATTGCTTCCTCGACCTTGGCACGGAAGTCGTCGGGGCCCATGCTCGGCTCGAGCGAGACCACGGCCACAGACGGCTGATCGCCAAAGACCATCGAGCCCGTCTGTTTGATTCCAGCTGCCAAGTCCCCGTGGCTAGCAAGAACAATACTTACCATCACATAACCTCCTTTTTGTCTACGTAATTCCTACACGACATGAAAGGAGTATAGCTGTTTGGTTTGTGGAATTATAGCTAAATTCGTAAAAGGTTGCATTATTTGTTTAAACGTCCAAGTTTGTTACAAGCTGATTACGTTACTGCTTTTTCACTCATTACCCGCCAAGGCGTCGCTCATCAAGCCACGCATTTTACAGATACAAGCAGGCTGTTCATTAATATCGATTTCAGGCAAGCGCGAATGCGCTTGTACTGCCGCTATTTTGTTTAAACAGATATGGCTTGACTATTTGCGCGACTTATGGTCTACGAAACCACTCAAAAAGTTGCGGTGGAATAGTTCTTGTTTAATCGCCAGAAGGCTGGATTTAGGAACTATTTCACCGCAACTTATAGGGGATCCTAGGCGATGTGGAGGGGGTTGGCGGCTTCGACGGCGTCGAGGGCGTCAGAAGGGCCGTCGGGGGCAGCATCTGCCGGGTCCTCGTCGGGAGTCTCGATCTGCTTGATCATGACCTCTTGGCCCTGGAGCAAATAGGTATCGCCGCTACCGCAATGGGGGCAGGTCTTGCCGTGCTCGACCGTCGCGTAGTCGCGACCGCATGCCTCGCAATGCGTCACGGCCTCGACGGGCTCCACAATAAGCTCCGCACCCTCGGTGATGGGCTTTTTATCTGCCGCCCAGCGCCAAGCGTCGAGCAGCAAGTCGGGAACGACGCCCGAGACCTCGCCCAGCAGCAACGTCACGCTCGAAACGCGACGCACGCCATGAGCGCGCGCCACATTCTCAACATCGCGAATGATGTGGTAAACAATCCCTAATTCATGCAAGGTAGAAACCTTTCAACAATGGTTGATGCGATGTCAATCCAATATCAGCGAGCGACGATCCAGGTGCCCCAGGTTGCCCCGAAACAAGGCGTCCGCTGGGCTTTTGCCCGCGGCGCCGAAATTGAGGGGCAAGATGGGGTGCCTGGGCGCCGCGCAGCGTCGGCAGTGCCGCCGTTCGTTAGAACGGCGGAACCTAACTACTTCTTCCCAAATTTGATCTTAATTGCACGCTTCAATGCGTACTTGCCGAGGCTTGGGAGCTTTTGCTCGTATTTGACCATCGTGGAGCACTCGGGGCGATCACGATCCAGGTGGATGGCATCGAACGCGCACTTGGTGGTGCACAGACCGCAGCCGATGCACTTGTTGGGGTCGACGATCGAGGCACCGCAACCCAGGCAGCGGGCGGTCTCGGCGCGCACCTGCTCCTCGGTAAAGGTCTCAACGTACTCGCTAAAGGGCGCAGCCTTCTCGCGGTCGCGGTCCACGTGGGCAACCTCGCGGCTCGCGTTGTCATAGCTCTCAATCACGACATCGTCGCGGTCGAGCGCGGTGTAGTGGCGCTGGTTGCGACCGATGGTGAGCGTGGAGCCCGGCTGCACAAAGCGATGGATGGACACGGCGGCCTCGTGACCGGCGGCGATGGCGTCGATGGCAAAGCTCGGACCGGTGTAAACGTCGCCGCCTACAAAGATGTCGGGCTCGGCGGTCTGATAGGTCTGGGGGTCGGCAAGGGCACCCTGGCCGCGGCCGAGCTCCACCTTGGAGCCTGCCAGCAGATCGCCCCACACAATGGACTGGCCAATCGACATGACGACACGGTCGGCATCGACGCGGCGCAGATCGTTCTCGTCGTATTCGGGCGCAAACCGGCCCTCGTCGTCAAAGACACGCGTGCAGCGCTTGAAGGTGATACCGCACACACGACCGGCCTCGTCCAGGTGAACCTCCTTGGGGCCCCAGCCGCAGCTGATGTGGGCGCCGTCCTCAACGGCCTCGCGACGCTCCTCCTCGCTAGCGGGCATCTGGGCCTCGCTCTCCAGGCAGAACATCTCAACGTGCTCGGAACCCAGACGGCAGGCGTTGCGCGCGACGTCGATAGCCACGTTGCCGCCGCCCACCACGATAGTGCGGCCGGGCAGCGCATCGATCTTGCCACTGTTGACCTCGCGCAAAAAGTCGACGGCCACGGTCACGTCCTCGGCATCCTCACCCGGAATACCGGCGAGGCGGCCACCCTGGCAGCCGATGGCCACGTAGAAGGCCTTAAATCCCTGCTCGCGCAGCTCGTCGAGCGTCACATCGCGACCGACCTCCACGCCATAGCGGAACTCGGCACCCATCAGGCGAATGATCTCGACCTCTGCCTCGATAACGTCCTTTTCCAGCTTAAAGCTGGAAATGCCATAGGTGAGCATGCCGCCTGGGCGCTCGTTTTTCTCGAACACGACGGGCTTGTAGCCCTTCTCGGCCAGATAGAAGGCACAGGACAGACCGGCCGGACCGGCACCGATGATGGCGATCTTCTGGTCGAAGCCGCCGGCACGCGTCGGGGTCACCACGGGTGGGACATAGCGGGTCGCGGCATCCAGATCGCGCTGGGCGATGAACTTCTTGACCTCGTCGATAGCCACGGCGGCATCCACGCGACCGCGGGTGCAGGCATCCTCGCAGCGGCGGTTGCACACGCGGCCGCAGATAGCGGGCAGCGGGTTCTCGCGCTTGATGAGCGCCAGTGCCTCGTCATAGCGGCCCTGCGCCGCGAGCTTTAAGTAGCCCTGAACGGCAACGTGTGCGGGGCAGGCCGTCTTGCAGGGCGCGGTGCCGGACTCGTGCGTCTCGATACGGTTATCGTTGCGATAGTTGGGCGACCACTTGGTGTGGTCCCACTTGGTGGCATCGGGCAGCTCCTGGCGCGGATACTCGGGTACGCGGCCGCCGGCCTTTTTGCTGCAGAGCTTCTGGCCGAGCTTGGCGGCACCGGCCGGGCACACCTCAACGCAGCGACCGCAGGCCACACACTTGTCCTTCTCGACCTTGGCGACATAGGCCGAGCGCGACAGGTTGGGCGTGTTGAACAGCTGCGAGGTGCGCAGGGCGTAGCACACGTTGACGTTGCAGTTGCAGATGGCGAAGATTTTGTTCTCGCCGTCGATATTGGTGATCTGGTGCACAAAGCCGTTGTCCTCGGCCTGGCGCAAGATGTCATAGACCTCCTCGCGCGTCACATAGTGGCCGCGGTCGGTCTCGACCACATAGTCGGCCATATCGCCCACGGCAATGCACCAGTCGGCCGGGTCGTCGGCGCAACCCTCGCCCATCACACGACGGCTCGCGCGGCAGCTGCAGGTGCTGGCGGCATACTTGCCTTCGTATTTGTCGAGCCAATGCTCGATATGCTCAATCGGCACCGAGGTGCTCGAAGCATCGATAGCCTTCTCGACCGGAATGACGTGCATGCCGATACCGGCGCCTCCGGGCGGCACCATCGGCGTGGCTTTGGACAGCGGCCCCTTGGACGCCTGCTCAAAGAACTTGGCATAGACCGGATGCTCCTCGAGCTGACTCAAGCGCATGTTGAGGAACTCGGCGGAACCCGGCACCAGCATGGGCAGCACCCACTGCTTGGCGCGCTCGGGATTTTCCCAGTTGTACTCGAGCAGACCCGTGTAGCTCATGTCGTCGAGCATCTTCTCGATCTGGGCCTCGGGCATGCCGGTGAGCTTGACCATCTCGGGCAGCGTGTAGGGACGACGCATCTTCATCTTGCAGAGCACCTCGGCCTGCTCGTCGGTCGCGGCCTCGGCAAACGACCAGTACTCGTAGCCCAGCAGCTCGTCGCGATGCAGCAGACGGTTAGTGCAGTGCTCGCACAGCTTGACGATTGCCTCGCGCGGATGTTCCGGCAGCGGCGGCACGAACTCCGAACCGATGTCGGGCTCGGTGTAGCTAATTCCCGGTCCGTTGAGAATCATGGTTGTCCCTTCTCTTGCCGCAGTCCGACGAGGCCGCAGCACCCCTCTTTTTTGCAGGCCGGACATGCCCCCATGCCGTTCACCCGCCATTAGTTGACATTGTGTCAAAAATAGTATTGACGAACCGTCAACAATATTCAAGACTGTTAGGCGAACGGTCGGGCTCAAACGGATGAAAGGCGGCAAGCGCATGAGCGATAATGCAGCGAACACTTCTGTGGCCGACGCCGTCCCCGCGCCCGACAGTGCGGCAAAGCGCCTGACAGGTGACGAGCGCCGTCGCGAGATTCTCGCCGCCGTGCGCACCGTGAGCTCCGAGCTGGGCGTATCCCATCTATCCGTCTCGGCCGTGACCAAGCGAGCCGGCTGCACGCGCTCGCTGTTCTACCACTACTTTGCCGATATGGACGCCGCCGTCACCGCTGTTATGGACGAGGCAATCGACGGCTTTATCTCCGAGCTCGAGCAGTGGAATGCCAGCCGCACCGTTGGCGATATCGAGGGCGCGCTCGACACCGTCGCCCCGCTCTTTAAGCGTCTAGTCGCCAGCGGCCACGAGCTGCCGAGTACGCTCACCTCAAGCAGTGGCGCGCTCTATGGCGGCTTTCTGCACAACGTGGTCCAGCGCGTGGCGCAGTATATCTGCGACACCACCGTGGTGGACTTTGTCGCCCATCACGAGCTGCGCATCGACCATGTCTACGAGACGTTCTACACCCTCATCATGGGGTTGTTGATGTATATCCGCACGCACCCCGATGTGCCCGACGAGACGGTCAAGGAAATCATCGCCTCGACACTCCACATCGAGGGCTATACCGCCAAGTATCCGGAGCGCAAGCCCCAGAACTGACGACATTTGGCCAAACTGCCCGCGATCGGAAGAGGGGCCGCGGGCGTGTGAAAGGAGAGCAGCATGCTGTTCGATGTTTGGGGTAGCGATACCCTTATCCACTGGGCCGGCTGGGCCATGGTCTTTATTGGCCTGATCGTGCTCAACGAGGTCGGCCGCCGCACCAAGCTGGGCGCGGCAATCATCTTTGGCGTGGCTCCGCTGGCCATGACCATCTACTGCGTCGCCATCGCCGTCGGCGTTTCGCAGGGTGCCGAGTGGGCGCTCACCAACCCCACCCACGTGTACCAGAACAGCTGGTTCCACTACGCCAAGGTATACGCGGCGCTGGCCGGTTGCTGGGGCTTCATTGCCATTAAGTACCAGTGGGGGAAGATCGGCAAGGCGCATTGGTTCCGCGCATGGCCGTTTGTGATCGTCGCCATCAACATCATGATCGCCGTCGTGTCCGACTTCGAGAGCGCCTATCACTTCTTTGTCCTGGGCCAATCCACTTGGGTCACCTCCGAAGGTGCTACGCAGCTGGCCGGCTGGAACAACGTGTTCAACGGCATCGCCGGTATCATCAACATCTTCTGCATGACCGGTTGGTGGAGCGTCTACGCCTCCGAGAATCAGACCGACATGCTGTGGCCCGACATGACCTGGGTCTACATCATCGCCTACGATATCTGGAACTTCTGCTACACCTACAACTGCCTGCCCACCCACTCCTGGTTCTGCG